>OIWT01000071.1_pt1 | contig 137332 bp, 115 predicted proteins | sample 1587701 | NCBI WGS metagenome assembly OIWT01 (sample SAMEA3888904, study PRJEB22519) | human gut metagenome | biome: human gut; feature: human-associated habitat; material: faeces | place: Denmark | collected 2009
GGAACCGCTGATACGAAGTTTCGGGGAAGAGTGGTATGACGAGCTCGATCGGACGGCGCAGGCCTATTTACAGCAAAAGGAATCCGGCGAAATATAGTCGGTTATAAAAGACAAGGGGCAATCATTTTGATTGCCCCTTGTCTTTTATAGAGATTTAGAAGATTAGTATTGTTCCGATTCGTTAGGGAAATCTTGTTCCTTGACATCGGATATGTATTGCTTTACCGCGTCGGTTATAATAGTATGTAGGTTGGCATAACGACGCAGGAATCGGGGTGAAAAGTCTTTGTTGATACCCAACATGTCGTGCATAACCAGCACCTGACCGTCGACACCGCCTCCTGCACCGATACCGATGATGGGAATGGTTACCTCTTCGGCTACCCGGGCAGCGAGTTTTGCCGGTATTTTTTCAAGAACGATGGCAAAGCAGCCGAGTTGTTCGAGCAAATGGGCATCTTTGATGAGTTGTTGTGCTTCTGCCTCTTCTTTGGCACGGACGGCGTAAGTCCCGAATTTATTAATTGATTGGGGGGTAAGTCCGAGATGTCCCATGATAGGAATTCCGGCACTGAGAATCCGAGCGATGGATTCCTTTATCTCTTCTCCGCCTTCGAGTTTGACGGCATCGGCTCCGGTTTCTTTCATAATGCGTATGGCCGATGCCAAAGCCTCCTTGGAGTTTCCCTGATAGGAACCGAAAGGCATATCGACAACAACGAGCGCACGTTTTACGGCACGGACGACCGATTGTCCGTGATAGATCATCTGGTCGAGAGTCATGGGCAGTGTGGTAACATTTCCTGCCATAACGTTCGAGGCCGAATCGCCCACCAGAATTACGTCCATGCCGGCACGGTCGATAAGTGTCGCCATAGAGTAGTCGTAAGCGGTAAGCATCGATATTTTTTCGCCGCGTTCTTTCATTTCGATAAGGCGGCGTGTAGTTACTTTGCGGGTATCTTCGGTATAAGTTGACATGACTTTTTGATGTGTTGAATTTTCCCGCAAAGGTAGAACTTTTTGGAATACAAATCTTTTTTATCTCTTTTTTATTTTTGGAAGAGAATGCCTATTCGTATGTGTAATATTCGATTACACGATGTGTTGTTGTAGTCTCCTTTCCCGAATATTGGATACGGGTTGTCCAGTTTCCGTGCTCGTCGTAGGTGTAGTCGAATGTCGAGTCTTCTTTTTGGCTGCCGTTGACCGAGGTTATTTTCGAAACATCGTTGCGTTCGTTATAAAAATAGATTTTTTCCCGACGAGAACGTCCATTGATTACGATTTCGAGTTTTACATCACCTCCCGGTGTATAATAGGTCGTTGTAGTATTTTGTGGAGTGGCGGCGTTATAACTTTTTGAAGATATGAGGTCTCCGGCTTCATTGTAGGTATATTCGGTTTTCCGTCCGCCTTTTACTCCGTCAATAATGTCGGTACGCGTAGCTAGTCGGTCGTTGCCGTAATCCAGTTTGCATATTTCCTGTTCTTTCCCATCTTCCCTCGTTTCTATGATGCGGGTTATTTCACGACGGTTGTTATAGTAATATGTCTTTTTCCATTGCGGTGTGGAGATGGTGCTCAGTGTGAAATCGGGGTGGTAGAGATAACTTTTTTCCTCGGTTTTTCCGTTTTTCTTTGTTTCGACGAGGAGAAGTTGCCCCAACTGGTCGTATAGAGAGGTAACCGTACTTTTTATTTCTTTCCCGTTTTGTCGAGAGATTGTGGTTTCTTGTATACTTTTGACATACCCTTTGAGATTGATTCGAGACCAATGCCAATAGCTTTTTTTCAGATGTCCCAGCCAGTCGTTGAGCGGTGCAATGTAGGTAGAATTGGGATAGTCCCGTAAAAATTTATCGTACGCATATTGGGTCGGCTGCTGGGTGATACTCAGGTAGTCGAACGACTCGATGGCCGATTGCGCCTCTTCTTTCATCGGGTGATCGGGGTATTCCGCGAGCAGTTGTTGGTATGCTTCTCGTGTATGGGTTTTACGAGCTTGGGCATAGGCAAGGCGATATATCCGGCTTTGTGCCTCTTCGATAAGTGGCGATTGCGGATATAGTTCGATGAATTTTTTGTAGGCCTCGATTGTATTGTCGAGTTGTGCAAAAGTTGTTTTATCGGCCAATCGGGTTATTTCTACGACATGTTCGGAAGATGCATAGTGTGATAGGAAATAGTTATACCCTTCTATCGTGCCTTTTTCTATGGCTTGGCGGTATGCTATGTCTTCTTGCTTTTGGGCGGCCGGTTCTACCCATTTGCTTTGCGGGCACAAATCGATGAATCGGGCATAGCTTTCTTCGGTATTTTCCCGACAGGCAAGTTTATACAGACTTTGTTCTATCTGTGTGCGTATGCTGTCGAGGGAATTGTCTTTTTTGTCGAGAAACTTGATAAGAGTACGTTCCTTACTGTTGGGTAAAAGTGATTTATTGAATATCTCGTAAGATTTCTGAGGGTTGTAGGCTTTGTACTCCGGGGTATTGAACAATAAGCAGTCGCACAAATCTATGAGCAGCAAGTCGCTTTTTTTCTCGTTATCATAGATTTTGTTCCGTTTTTCGATAGCTTTTTCGATTTTCTTTTCGATAATCAAGTCGTATATCTGTCCCGGATTTTGAGCATGTAATGCGACTCCTTCTCCCAAGAGAAGAATTATGAATAGAAAGGCTCGTATTCTGTGCATTGTTGAAAGCATGGTGGACCGGGGATCGAAAGGATTGGAAATCGGGTTGTTGATGATTAAATCTAAGCAAAGATAATAATACTTCTCCGATAGAAAATGATTATAAATTCATTTTAGCGAAATTCAAGGTTTTTTCTCTCTTCAAAAAAGAATGCCGCCCAACATCAACATCGGGCGGCATTCTTTACTTGCTTGGATATACTGTTAATGAGAGAGTGATAATTGTGCGTCCATAGCGGCGGCAGCCCGTCGTCCGTCGCCCATAGCGAGAATGACGGTAGCTCCACCCCGCACGATATCGCCTCCGGCGTAAAGGTCGGGCAGATCGCTCTTCATGGATTCTTGATCGACGACTATTGTTCCCCATTTACTGATGTTAAGACCCTTTACTGTATGAGGTATGAGAGGATTGGGGGATACGCCTATACTGACGATAACCTCGTCGATATCGATTTCTTCAATGGCTCCCGGTATGGCGACCGGGCTGCGGCGACCCGATTCGTCTGGCTCACCCAATTCCATTTTTTGCAAACGCATTTTGGTAACGTGCCCTTTTTCGTCCCCTATGTATTCAATGGGGTTATGCAGTGTGAGGAATTCGATGCCTTCTTGCTTGGCGTGTTTTACTTCTTCGGTACGGGCCGGCATTTCGTCTTCGCTGCGGCGATATACGATGATGGCGCGCTCGGCTCCTAAGCGTCGTGCTGTGCGCACCGAATCCATAGCCGTGTTTCCGCCGCCGATAACGGCGACACGTCGTCCGTGAAAGACCGGTGTTTCGGCATCAGGCTCGGCTGCATGCATCAGGTTTACCCGTGTAAGGTATTCGTTGCTCGACATCACCCCAATGAGGTTTTCTCCCGGGATGTTCATGAAACGAGGCAAGCCGGCTCCGCTGGCGACGAAAATTCCTTTGAATCCCATTTCATGCAGATCTTCGTAAGAGAGCGTTTTTCCTATGATGCAATCGGTTATGAATTCGACACCCATTTTTCGCAGACTATCGATTTCCACGTCTACGATGCGGTTGGGCAGACGAAATTCCGGGATTCCGTATTTCAGAACGCCTCCGATTTCGTGGAGAGCTTCGAATACGGTTACCGAGTATCCTTTCTTTATCATGTCGCCTGCAAATGAAAGTCCGGCAGGGCCGGAACCGACAACTGCTATTTTTATGCCGTTACGGAACGGTATTTCCGGAGTGGATATTTGCCCGCTTTCCCGTTCGTAGTCGGCTGCAAAACGTTCGAGGTATCCGATGGCGACAGGCTGTTTTTTAAGTTTCTGCAAATAGAAACATTTCGATTCGCACTGTTTCTCCTGCGGGCATACACGGCCGCATACGGCGGGCAACGCACTAGTTTCTTTCAGCGTTTTTGCCGCTTCGAGAATTTCTCCCCGTTCGATGTTTTTGATGAATTTGGGTATGTTTATACCCACTGGGCAGCCCGTAATACAAAGTGGATCGGGGCAGTCGAGGCAACGAGATGCTTCGATGAGAGCCTGTTCCCGGGTGAGACCTTGATTTACCTCCTCGTTGCATGTTATGCGGTAGTCGGGGGTAAGCTCGTTCATCTCTGTGCGGGAGATGTTGATACGATCTTTATTGGGTTTCGATTTGCGGAGAGCTTCACGCCATGATGCCGCTCTTTCTGCGTTCAGATATTCTTTGTTGTCCATGAGTGATTGCGTTTATTCGATTCCTTTATACGAAGAAAGTCGCATGAGCATTTCGTCGAAATCGACTTGGTGAGCATCGAATTCGGGGCCGTCGACGCATACGAATTTTGTTTTTCCGCCTACGGTAACGCGACATGCGCCGCACATACCTGTGCCGTCGACCATAATCGTGTTGAGCGATGCCATCGTAGGAATATCGTATTTTTTTGTAAGAAGTGAAACGAACTTCATCATGATGGCCGGCCCTATTGTAACACATAAGTCAACTTTTTCGCGGTTGATAACCTCTTCCACACCATGGGTAACGAGTCCTTTTTTGCCGTATGAGCCGTCATCGGTCATAATGATTACTTCATCGGAATAGGGACGCACTTGTTCTTCGAGGATAATCAGTTCTTTGGTGCGTGCAGCCAATACCGTAATAACCCGGTTTCCGGCTTTTTTCATGGCTTCGACGATGGGCAATAGAGGGGCGACGCCTACCCCCCCACCGCAACAAACGACTGTGCCGACTTTTTCGACATGGGTAGCTTGTCCCAATGGGCCTACGACATCGGTGATGTAATCGCCGGCTTCGAGGGAACATAATTTCCGTGTCGATTTTCCGACGGCTTGTATGACGAGAGAGATGGTGCCTCGCTCGGGATCGGAAGATGTAATGGTCAAAGGAATGCGTTCTCCTTTTTCTCCTGTGCGGACGATGACGAAGTGTCCGGCTTTACGGGCTTTGGCAATGAGCGGAGCTTCTACGTCGAATTTGACGACGTTGGCAGAGAAGTACTCTTTGCTGATTATTTTATTCATGCGATAGGTAGTGTGATTATATTGGATTGCAAAGGTATGCAAAATTGTTGAGAAACGATGGACTTTAATAGGAAATCGCTATGAAATGTTGAAAAAATCTGGCAAATCGTTTCTGCGCTTTCCCGGGATTATTGCCTGTTATTTTTCTTTCCGCTTTTGTTTGAGTTTTTGCCGACGATGGTTCCACAACTTACGGCGGCGGGAGAATTTTTCGAAGAAATCGCGTACGGTTGTAAAGCGAGTATAGTTGTGTTGTACGTCGATAGATAGGGGATCTGATGTAAACGTGAGTTGCTCGTTTTCTTCTCCAAATTGTTCGGGGAAGAGTACGATGAAGTTATTCCCTGCAAAATATCGGGAGAGTTGCAGGGGGAGTTTTTCGAACTCGCTGTTGTATGAAAGGGACGTGTGGCGGGCGCTGACAACGACGAGCAAGTCGTCTTGCAAGACAACGCCTGTAAGCGTGAGTATATCGGCCCAGTCGTCGAGTACTTCAAATTCGCAGGAGATGCCGTATCGGTTGTGTCGCAATACGTTTCTCAAAACGATGATGGTGTTGTGGTGTGCATAGAAAACAACCCGGCATCCTATTTGTTTTCCGATGTTGGCGATACGGTCTATCCATTTGGTAAATCCGCTTTCGTATTCGGCTTTTTCGGGAACGGCGACGACGATACGGGTTGTCATGTTTATAGGTATGATGCACTTGGTGATAGCGACCATTTTGTGGGTGCTCTTCAACAAATTTTCTATTTTCGAGCCGAAAAAGCTGTCGACGATATTGCTTTTGTGGTGCAAACCTAGTATGACGTCCGAAATATTCTGTTCTTTGATCGTATGAATGATTCCGCTGGTGATATTTACATCGTATCGGGATAGGCCGGTAAGTCGTGTGTCCGATGCTGCTGCGATTTTTGTAGCTCTGTCCAGCAACATCTGTCCGGCTTCTCCTGAACGTAATGCGGTCTTGTTGTCATCGATGACATGTAAAGCGTAAAGCGGTTGTTGCTTATGCTGCCCCTTTGCCAAAACGGCAAGGTTTACAAGGTTTTCCAGCGTATCGGGGTTGGCAACGGGTATAAGAATGCGGGCATGGCCGGTATTGTCTTGGTTTTTATCGGGATCTTCGGCCGGTTGTAGGGTTGCCATTTTTTGTGCGGCACGTTCGGTTGCAAAAGAACTGATGGTACATGTTACCAAAATCATGATAATTGTACCGTTGAGGATATTGATGTCGAATAAACCGATGTCGTAACCGATAAGTACGGCGGCGAGGGTGGCGGCTGCCTGTCCGTTGCTCAGCCCGAAAATCATGGCACGGTCGATTTTATCGAGGCCGAAATTTTTTTGAGTAATCCAAGCGGCCAACCATTTCGAAATGGTGGCGACTGCCGACATGACGATTGCGACAAACAGTGCCTTCCAACCCGAAAATACGACGGACGGATCTATGAGCATTCCCACTCCGATGAGAAAATAAGGAATGAAAAGGGCGTTGCCCACAAACTCTATACGGTTCATCAGCGGAGATACCGAGGGTATGAAACGATTGAGTACGACGCCTACGAAAAATGCTCCGAGAATCGGTTCGAGCCCGGCGGGTTTGGCGAGGGCCGAAGCGAGAAAGACGAGAGCCAGTACGAAGATGTATTGTGATACGTTATCGTTATATTTTTTGAAAAACCATCGGGCGATGCGCGGAAAGACGAAAAGAATAAACAAACTGTATGCGACCATGGAGAGAATGAGACGTACCCAGAACCATTCGTTGATAGTTCCCGTCTGCATACCTACGATGACGGCGAGTATGATGAGTGCCCCCAATACGGTAATGATAGTGCCTGCTATGGTAATGGTTACCGCCGGACGCCTTCCTACGCCGTACCGGAGTACGATAGGATAGGCCACCAACGTATGCGACGCATACATACTGGCCAACAGAATAGATGTCGTGAGGTCGAGATGTAACAGGTAGATACTCGATAATGTACCCAGTATCATGGGGATTATAAATGTGTATATGCCGAATGTGATGCCGCGAAGTTTTATTTTCCGGAAATCATTCAGGTTCATTTCAAGCCCTACCAGAAACATTAGGTAGAGCAAGCCGACATTCCCGAAAATTTTGAAACTGCTGTCATAAGCGAGGAAATCCAGCCCATGCGGGCCGAACAAGGTCCCGGCCAAAATCATGCCGATGATGTGGGGGATACGCAGTTTGTTCAGCAACAAGGGGGCGAACAGAATTATAGTCAGCACGATAAAAAATATCAGTACCGGATCGGTAAACGGTAATGTGGGTAAGAATCGGCTGACATCCATGATTCTGAAATTTCTGAGGTACGATTTCGGTTTGAAAAATGAATGAACAAAAGTAAGAAAAAAGAGGATATGATCGGCCTCGAAAGGCTGAAATCGTACAGAAAAGCACCATTTTTGATAAAAAAGTGGACGTTTGAGTATGAAATATAAGGAAAACCGTTAATTTTGCCAAGTTTTAAAATCGAAACATCTTTGTCAGTTGAAAGCGACAACTGAAAGATTCAAGCTGTTGAATAGTCATAAAAAATAAGATAACAAATGAATGTAGCCATTGTCGGAGCCAGTGGAGCTGTGGGACAAGAGTTCCTGCGGGTTTTGGCCGAGAGAAATTTCCCGATTGACGAATTGTTGCTGTTCGGTTCGTCTCGTAGTGCCGGAACTTCATATAACTTCCGGGGTAAAGATATTGTTGTGAAAGAGTTGCAGCACAACGATGATTTTAAAGGCGTGGATATTGCCTTTACATCGGCAGGAGCCGGTACGTCGAAAGAATTTGAAAAAACCATTACCAAATTCGGGGCTGTGATGATCGATAATTCCAGTGCTTTCCGTATGGACGATGACGTGCCTTTGGTCGTGCCCGAAGTCAATGGCCCCGATGCCAAAGTGCGCCCCCGGGGAGTGATTGCCAATCCCAATTGTACAACGATACAGATGGTGGTAGCATTGCAGGCCATAGAAAATCTTTCGCATATCAAGTCGGTACATGTTGCAACTTACCAGGCTGCCAGCGGGGCGGGTGCCGCAGCTATGGACGAGCTTGTGCACCAGTATGAAGAGCTGATGAAAGGTGAAGCTCCTACGGTACAGAAGTTCTACTATCAGTTGGCTTATAACGTGATACCTCAGGTCGACGTGTTTACCGACAACCTCTACACCAAGGAGGAAATGAAAATGTTCAATGAGACCCGTAAGATCATGCACTCCGATGTAAAGGTCAGTGCCATGTGTGTGCGTGTCCCGGTGATACGAGCTCATTCCGAGGCTATTTGGGTCGAGACCGAACGTCCTGTGTCGGTCGAAGAAGCCCGTGAGGCTTTTGCCAAAGCCGACGGGGTTGTACTTATGGACGAACCGGCCAACCGTACTTATCCCATGCCTCTCGATATTGCAGGGAAAGATCCTGTGTATGTGGGACGTATCCGCAAAGATATCTCAAATCCGAATGGGTTGACTTTCTGGGCGGTAAGTGACCAAATAAAAAAAGGTGCAGCCTTGAATGCCGTGCAGATTGCCGAATATCTGATACGAGAAAATGCGTTGTAGTATTCGGCTTGTCGTTTTATGTATCGTATTCTTTCCGTATGTCTGCGAGGCGGCCTTTTCGGGTCGCCTCGTGTCTTATCGGATATATGAAAATGGAATGATGGAAAATCTTTTTTCCGATGAGCGGCTCACTGCGCCGTTGTCGGCTCTTTTTCTCGAAATCGACAATCGTTGCGGATATTCCGGTCTTCCGGTTATCGGTATTACCAGCAATCACCGTTCCGGTGAGAACCTTACCTGTATTGCCGATCCTTATGTCGAGGCTGTACGTCGCGCTGGCGGTGCTCCATTGCTTTTGCCCGTGTGTGCCGATTCTGCTGTATTGGAACGTATCGTCGACCGTATCGACGGTCTTTTGCTGACGGGCGGAGGTGATTTTTCATCGGCTGTTTTGGGAAAGGATCTTTCTCCGTTGGCCGATTGTACCGATGCCGAAAGGGATATTACGGAATTTTCCCTTTTACGAATGGCTTTGCGTCGTCAGCTTCCCGTTTTCGGTATTTGTCGGGGACACCAGCTTATTAATTTGGCATTGGGAGGAACGCTTTATCAAGACCTGCCTACGGAATATCCGGCCGGTGTATTGCCTCACTCACAAGAAAGCGATAAGCGGCAGCCCACCCATGATGTTTCTCTTGTGGAGGGATCACTTCTTGCTCGTTTGTTGGGAACGGTACATATCGGAGTCAATTCATTGCATCATCAGGCTGTGCGGGACGTGGCCCCGTCGTTGCGGGCCGTCGCGTTTTCGCCCGACGGAGTGAATGAAGCCGTCGAGAGCCCTTATTATCCGGTTTATGGCGTACAGTGGCATCCCGAGCAGCTTTTGGCCGGAGGAGACGAAACGTCTTTGCCTCTTTTCGAGTATTTGGTCGATGAGGCGCGCATATATAGACGGGCCCGAACTTTTCACGAGGAATATGTGTCGCTCGATTCGCACTGCGATACTCCCATGTTTTTCCCGGAGAAGATAGATGTCGGCCGACGCGATTCCCGTCTGAAAGTGGATTTGCCGAAAATGGAAGACGGAGGCATCGATGCGACATGTATGGTGGCTTATCTCCCGCAAGGGAAAAGAGATGAAGATAGTTTGAAATCGGCAACGGAAAAAGCCGACGCGATACTGGAAGAATTGGTCCGGCAGTTGGCTCGTTATTCCGAACGTGTACAGCAAGCGTTTGTTCCCGACGATGTCCGTCGCCTGAAAAGAGCCGGGAAGAAAGCTGTTTTCATGGGAATCGAGAACGGGTATGCCATAGGTCGCGATCTTTCCCAAGTGGCACGTTTCCGTCGTATGGGAGTTGTATATATGACGCTATGCCATAACGGCGACAATGATATATGCGATTCGGCAAAGGGGACAGGCGAACACGGCGGTTTGAGCCATTTCGGCCGCGAAGTCGTGCGGGAGATGAACCGGGTGGGAATGATGGTCGATTTGGCCCATGTCTCCGAAAGAAGTTTCTATGATGTGTTGGAGGCGAGCCGTGTACCGGTTGTCTCGACGCACTCTTCGTGCAGGGCTTTGTGCGATCACCCGAGGAATTTGACCGATGATCAGATTCGTGCTTTTGCGGCTCGCGGCGGAGTGATTCAGATTTGTCTCTATGAATATTTTTTGGTGAAGGGAAGAAAACCCTCGATGGCCGATATTGTCGCGCATATCGATCATGTTGTGCGATTGGTGGGTGCCGATTATGTCGGTATCGGTTCTGATTTCGATGGTGGCGGAGGTATTCCCGGTTGTGAGGCGGCCGATGAACTGATAAATATTACAAAGGCTTTGTTAAGAAAAGGATATACCGAGGAGATGCTCGAAAAAATATGGGGAGGAAATTTTCTCAGGGTAATGCGATGCGTGCAGAATGCGGCAGAGAATTACTCTTAAAAAGTGTAAATATAAATTGCATAGGCCGATATTTTTGTTGAAAATCTTTTATCTTTGGAAGTCAAAACCTATACCATGATGAGACGTCGTTTTTCTTTGTTTTCTGTGCTCCTTTGTTTGGGCTGCTTCATTGTAATGCTTTTTACGACGGCTTGTCGCCAACCTTCTTCCTCTTCTTCGCAAACGCAGGCACCTCCTCATGTTGTCGATGTGCCGGATTTCAATGCCGACTCGGCTTTTGCTTATGTCGAGCGTCAAGTGGCATTTGGTCCTCGTGTACCCAATACTCCGGCTCACCGCAATGCGGCTGAGTATCTGGCAACCGAGTTGCGTCGACATGGGGCGCAAGTGGTTTTACAGGATTTTCGGGTGAGGGCCTATGACGGGACGATGCTCGATGCATGTAATATCATTGCATCTTATTCTCCCGAAAAAAAAGACCGGGTACTGCTCTTTGCCCATTGGGATACACGCCCTTATGCCGATAATGATCCGCAGCAGAAAAATCATCGATTGCCTATCGACGGGGCAAATGACGGGGCGAGCGGTGTAGCCGTTTTGCTCGAAACGGCACGTCAGATACATGCCCGGTCTCCGCGGATAGGAATAGATATCATATTTTTCGATGTAGAAGATTATGGCCGGCCTTATTTTTCCGACCGTCCCGAGCAGGGTGATTCTTGGGCGCTCGGTTCTCAGTATTGGGCTCGTAGACCTCATAATCCGGCTTATCGGGCGCGTTATGGTATTTTGCTCGATATGGTAGGCGGGAAAAATTGCCGGTTTCCTCGAGAAGGCGTTTCGATGCAGCAAGCTCCTGGTATTGTAGACAAGGTTTGGAAAGCCGCTCAGTCTTTGGGGTATGGCGACTATTTTGTCGATGAAAGAGGTGGATATATCAATGACGACCACGTATATGTGGGGCGTCGTGTACCGAGTATTGATATTATCGCCTACGATGAGTCGCAGGGAGGATTTGTACCTCAGTGGCATACGCTCGACGATACTCTTGAAAATATCGACAAGGGAACTCTCAAAGCTGTGGGCCAGACGTTGTTGTGGGTAATATATAACGAATAAGAAATTATACAGAATTTGAAAAATGAAGACTATTGATCAGATACAAGATGAGGTCGTCGACGAGTTTTCGGCTTTCGATGATTGGATGGATAAATACGCATTGTTGATAGAATTGGGAAATTCCCTGTCTCCCCTCGACGAGCAGTTCAAGGTCGAAAGCAACCTTATAGAGGGCTGTCAGAGTCGGGTATGGCTTCATGCCGAATATCGTGACGGCAAGGTTTTTTATCAGGCCGAGAGTGATGCCGTGATTGTGAAAGGAATCGTTTCATTGCTGATCAAAGTTTTATCCGGTCATACTCCGCGGGAGATTCTCGATACACACCTTTATTTCATCGAACAGATAGGGCTTACAGAACATTTGTCGCCTACCCGTTCGAACGGCTTGCTTGCCATGGTGAAGCAGATGCGGCTTTACGCAATGGTGTTCAAGGCACAAGAGGACGAACAGAAAAAATAGTATAAACCTAAACTAAGAAAGAACATGTTTAAAAATCAACCTAAGGGTTTGTATGCATTAGCGCTTGCCAACACGGGCGAACGCTTTGGCTACTACACGATGATTGCAGTATTTGCTCTTTTCCTGCGCGCTAATTTCGGTCTTGATGCCGGTGTGGCGGGTGCGATTTACAGTACATTCCTCGGTCTTGTTTATTTTATGCCCCTTATCGGAGGTATCATGGCCGATAAATTCGGATTCGGAAAGATGGTAACCATCGGTATTACCATCATGTTTGCCGGTTATTTGTTGCTTTCGCTTCCTTTGGGCAGCGATACGATCGCTATGATCTGTATGCTTTTGGCATTGGCGTTCATCAGTATCGGCACGGGTCTTTTCAAAGGGAACTTACAGGTGATGGTAGGGAATCTTTACGACGATCCCAAATATGCCTCGAAGAGAGATGCCGCATTTTCTATTTTCTATATGGCGATCAATGTAGGTGCGCTTTTTGCTCCTACAGCAGCGGTGGAAATCAAAGAATGGGCGGAGACAAGTCTCGGATTCTCTTCAAATGATGCTTACCATTTCTCGTTTGCTGTTGCTTGTGTGGCATTGGTTATTTCTATGGCGATTTATTATGTATTCCGTCCGACATTCCGTCATGTAGAGGGGGGGCAACGAAAAGCGGGAGATGTAGTGGCAGAGGATAATCTTTCTCCGGCTGAAACCCGACAACGTATTATTGCCCTTTGTTTGGTATTTGCAGTTGTAGTGTTTTTCTGGATGGCATTCCACCAAAACGGATTGACGCTGACTTATTTTGCTGATGAGTTCACTGCGAAGAGTTCGGAAGGACTTCAAAGCATGTTCTTCAGTGTATGGAATCTTGTCTTGATAATCATCGGTGTATATGCACTTTTCTCACTTTTCCAAGGAGATACGAAGCAGACTAAGGTTATTTCGGGAGCCATTGTATTGGGTGTCATTGCAATTTTGGCTTATAAGTATTTTAACTTGTCTGGTGCTATTGCCGTGTCTGCTCCTATTTTTCAGCAATTCAATCCGTTCTATGTTGTAGCGTTGACACCTGTTTCGATGGCTATTTTCGGAGCATTGGCAAAACGGGGTAAAGAACCTTCTGCGCCTCGTAAAATTGCTTACGGTATGTTGATCGCTGCTGCCGGGTTTGCCATTATGGCTTTCGGGTCGCTTGGCCTGCTTACGCCCGATGCGCAAGCTGAGACTGTCAAGTCGGGAGAAGAGGGGACTTTGGTATCGGCAAATTGGCTCATTTCTACCTATCTTGTATTGACGTTTGCAGAGTTGTTGCTCTCTCCGATGGGTATATCTTTCGTCTCAAAAGTAGCTCCGCCCAAGTTGAAAGGTATGATGATGGGAGGTTGGTTCGTAGCGACGGCTATCGGTAATGCTCTTGTTTCGGTCGGTGGTTTCTTGTGGGGCGGTCTGCCACTGTGGTTGGTATGGTCGGTATTTATCGTACTCTGCCTCTTGTCGGCACTCTTTATGTTTGTTATGATGAAGAAACTCGAAGCTGCTACCAAATAAAGAATGACAGTTTAGAATAAAAAAGCCAACCATGAAAGGTTGGCTTTTTTATTTGGAAATCTCGCGTTTTTATGAATCGTGTCATTCGAAGAGAGAGTGCTGCTCTGCGCCCAGCAGGTTGAATGTCTTGCGATGATAAGGCGTAGGGCCGTATTGTGCAATGGCAACCCGGTGTGTGCGGGTGGGATACCCTTTGTTTTCGTTCCAGTGGTACTGAGGGAACTCTTCGTGCAAATTCATCATGTAATCGTCCCGATATGTTTTGGCAAGAATCGAAGCTGCGGCGATAGAGAGAAATCGTCCGTCGCCTTTTATTTCACAAGAATAAGGTATGTTGTGGTAGGGGGCGAAACGGTTTCCGTCGATGAGCAGTGCTTCGGGACGAGTACTCAAAGCGTCGAGGGCGCGATGCATGGCGAGAAAAGAGGCATTCAGAATATTGATTTCGTCGATTTCTTCCGGTGTTACGATACCTACGGCCCATGCGATGGCATTCTGTTCGATAACGGGGCGCAAGGCATAACGCTGTTTTTCGGAGAGTCGTTTTGAGTCGTTGAGCCGTTCGTCTTGAAATGTCGGCGGCAATATGACTGCCGCTGCATATACGGCGCCGGCCAAGCAGCCACGACCGGCTTCGTCGCAACCTGCTTCGATGCGATTTTCTATTTTATAGGGGAGTAACATAAATTGCGTTTTCTACTTACAAATGTAGAAAAAGTTTTTTCGATATATATCTGTTGCCTCCTTTTTTATAAATTAATATATATCTTTGTAACAAACAAAATGGTTATGAGACGCAAGCTTATCCGCAAGTACAAGAAGGCAAAAGTGGATTTTGAACTTTCCCGGAAAAAATTTATCCGTTATTTCCATTTGAGCATGAAAGCGCGTTTTTGCGGAGTTCGTGATATTCCTTATAAAGAGATACCGATTGTCATCAATAACTTCAATCGACTGGAAACGTTGCTTAAACTTCTTCATAGCTTGGAAGTGCGGGGGTATAAAAATATATACATCATCGATAACGGGTCGAGTTACCCGCCTCTGCTCGATTACTATCGGGAATGTCCTTATACGGTATATTTGTTGCATAAGAATGTGGGCCATCTTGCGGTATGGGAGACCGGCATTTATAAACAGTTTACCGATTCTTATTTTGCTTATACCGATTCCGATTTGGAAATTCACCCCGATTGTCCCGATGATTTTATGGAGAAGTTCGTTTCCTTATTGAAAAAATATCCGAAAGCATTGAAAGCAGGCTTCTCTATTTGTATCGATGACCTGCCCGACTGTTATCTGCTGAAAGACAAGGTTCGGGCATGGGAAAGTCAATTTTGGAAACAGGAGGTGGAGCCGAATGTTTTCTTGGCTCCCATCGATACGACATTTGCCGTATACAAACCTTATTTCAAGGGTGAACTTATCGATTTTGATTATGTCTATTTCCGTATGGGGTTTCCTTATTCTGTGCGGCATTTGCCCTGGTATGTCGATAGTGGGAATCCGTCGGAGGAGGAAAGGTATTATATCGGACATTTAAAAACTTCTACACATTGGTCGGAGCAAAGTAAATAATTTCGGAAGGCCTCGGTAGGGAGTGTTTCGGAATTGATTGTAGCAGATAAAATCTTCTTGGCAAATATATGGCAGGGCGATTTTTCCGGTAGATAAAAGACGTCGGTTTACGTATTTAACTCGTTGAGTCGATTTTCTTTATTTGAAGAATTATTCTTGTTTTTGTTTGGTAATTAGTGTTTTAGTTCCTATCTTTGCGGTGTTTTTCGCCCCGAATTTTGAGGCAATTACTTATAATTTATTGATTATAAGGTTTTTGTTTGTGTATTGTGGGGCGAATGCGAAGATGAAAACAAGCGAATAAAAAGAAGATTTAAAGATTTAAAAAAGTTTAAAAGATGCCTACAATTCAGCAATTAGTAAGAAAAGGGCGGGTTGTTTTGGAAGACAAAAGTAAATCTCCGGCACTGGATTCATGTCCTCAAAGACGTGGCGTGTGTGTGAGAGTGTACACGACGACTCCCAAAAAACCTAACTCTGCAATGCGTAAAGTAGCACGTGTGCGTTTGACCAACGGAAAAGAGGTGAACTCTTATATCCCGGGAGAAGGACACAACTTGCAAGAGCACTCGATTGTATTGGTGCGTGGCGGTCGTGTGAAAGACCTTCCCGGTGTGCGTTACCACATCGTTCGCGGAACTTTGGATACCGCAGGTGTGAACGGTCGCACCCAACGTCGCTCGAAATACGGTGCTAAGAGACCGAAAGCCGGAGCTGCTCCTGCCGCAAAAGGTAAAAAATAAGCCGTAAGCAGAGAACCCAACAAACTACTTTAGTGTCGAACACTGTTTGAGTTTATTGGATAGGCTGATTCAGGTTGAGTAAATGGTGTCAGAGGGCACTGTTGAAGATGTGAAAAGCAACCAAAAACAAAAACAATAATTTTTAAAACATAATGAGAAAAGCAAAACCTAAGAAACGGGTTATCTTACCCGATCCCGTATTCAATGACGTGAAGGTTACCAAATTTGTTAATCACTTGATGTATGACGGCAAGAAAAGTGTTGCCTATACTATTTTTTATACGGCTTTGGATACAGTAAAGGAAAAGCTCTCCAACGAAGAAAAATCTTCTCTCGAAATTTGGAAAAAAGCGTTGGATAATATTACTCCCCAAGTAGAGGTAAAATCTCGTCGTGTCGGCGGTGCAACCTTTCAAGTACCTACCGAAATCCGTCCCGACCGCAAGGAATCCATCTCAATGAAAAATTTGATACAATATGCTCGTAAAAGAGGCGGTAAGACGATGGCTGAGAAATTGGCTGCCGAGATTGTCGACGCTTATAACGAGCAAGGTGGTGCGTTCAAGCGTAAAGAAGATATGCACAAAATGGCCGAAGCCAACCGGGCATTTGCACATTTTAGATTCTAATCTTAACCCAGTAAAAGAAACCAACAATGTCAAAAGCAGACGAACAACTGAAATATACCAGAAATATAGGTATTATGGCTCACATCGATGCTGGAAAGACTACCACTTCGGAGCGTATTCTTTTCTACACCGGTTTGACACACAAAATCGGCGAGGTGCACGATGGTGCTGCTACGATGGACTGGATGGAGCAAGAACAGGAGCGGGGTATTACGATTACTTCTGCCGCTACGACCACATGGTGGAATTATGCTAATGAAAAATATAAAATCAACTTGATCGACACTCCGGGGCACGTCGACTTTACTGCCGAGGTAGAACGTTCGTTACGTGTTCTCGACGGTGCTGTGGCGACATTCTGTGCTGTGGGTGGTGTAGAACCCCAATCGGAGACCGTATGGCGACAGGCTGATAAATATAATGTTCCCCGTATCGGCTATGTAAATAAAATGGACCGTTCGGGTGCGAACTTCTTTGAAGTGGTGCGCCAGTTGAAAGATGTACTGGGTGCAAATCCTTGCCCTGTGCAAATACCTATTGGCGCAGAAGAAACCTTCAAAGGCGTTGTAGACCTTGTTACGATGAAGGCTATTTATTGGCATGATGAAACCATGGGTGCAGACTACTCGGTAGAAGAGATTCCCGCATCGCTCAAAGGCGAGGCAGAGGAATGGCGCGATAAGATGCTCGAAAAAATCGCAGAATGTGATGATGTCGTCATGGAGAAATATTTCGATGATCCCTCGACCATTACCGAAAGCGAAATACGTGCTGCTCTGAGAAAAGGAGCTTTGAGCATGTCGATCGTTCCCATGCTTTGTGGCTCTTCTTTCAAAAATAAAGGTGTACAGACGTTGCTCGATGCCGTTTGTGCTTATTTGCCCAGTCCCGAAGATACTCCTGCCATTATTGGCCATAATCCCGATGATCCCGAGAAAGAAGAAGTGCGTAAGCCTCTCTTCGAAGAGAAAATGTCGGCTCTCGTATTTAAAATCGCTGTCGATCCTTATGTAGGTCGTCTGTGTTTCTTCCGTGTATATTCGGGAGAGGTTCCTGCCGGATCTTATGTTCTCAATTCGCGTTCGGGAAAGAAAGAGCGTGTATCGCGTTTGTTCCAGATGCACTCCAACAAGCAGAACCCCAAGGATGTTATCGGTTGCGGCGATATTGGAGCAGGTGTAGGTTTCAAAGATATCCGTACTGGCGATACACTCTGTGCCGAAGATGCTCCTATCGTACTCGAAGCCATGGACTTCCCCGATCCTGTTATTGGTATTGCCGTTGAGCCCAAGACTCAGAAAGATATGGATAAACTTAGTCTTGGTTTGCAGAAGTTGGCCGAAGAAGACCCCACTTTCACTGTTAAAACCGATGAAGAAACAGGTCAAACCGTTATCAGCGGTATGGGTGAGCTTCACTTGGAAATTATTATTGATCGTCTGAAACGTGAATTCAAGGTAGAATGTAATCAGGGTCGTCCTCAGGTTTCGTACAAAGAGGCTATCACCAAACCGGTGGAATTGCGTGAAGTGTACAAGAAACAGACAGGTGGTCGTGGTAAGTTTGCCGATATCATCGTACGCGTAGAGCCAGCCGACGATAGTTTTGAAGGTAGCGGTCTCCAATTCGTAGATGAGGTCAAAGGCGGTAATATCCCCAGAGAATTTATTCCTTCTATACAGAAAGGATTTGCAACGGCCATGAAAAATGGTGTGTTGGCAGGTTATCCTCTTGATCGTTTGAAAGTAACCGTTATCGACGGTTCGTTCCACCCGGTCGATTCCGATCAGCTCTCGTTTGAGGTTTGTGCAATCCAAGCCTTCAAAAAGGCTTGCGAAAAAGCGAAACCTGTTCTGCAAGAGCCTATCATGAAGATAGAGGTTGTAACCCCCGAAGAAAGTATGGGTGATGTTATATCTGACCTCAATAAGCGTCGTGGACAGGTTGAAGGTATGGAGTCGAGCCGTTCGGGAGCCCGTATCGTAAAAGCGAAAGCTCCTCTGGCCGAGATGTTCGGTTATGTAACCGCTTTGCGTACGATTACTTCGGGACGTGCCACTTCGACGATGACTTTCTCTCATTATGCCGAAGTAAGTACCCAGATTGCAAAACAAGTACTTACCGAAGTACAAGGCCGTGTAGATTTATTGTAAAAATAGAACAGAAACAACCAATATGAGCCAAAAAATTAGAATCAAACTGAAATCTTACGATCACAACCTTGTCGATAAATCGGCAGAGAAGATCGTAAAGACCGTAAAAGCAAGCGGTGCCGTAGTAAGTGGTCCCATACCTCTGCCTACCCATAAACGCATTTTTACTGTAAACCGTTCGACGTTCGTGAATAAGAAATCGAGAGAACAATTCGAACTCTCTTCATTCAAACGTCTCATCGATATTTACAGTTCAACCGCAAAAACGGTCGACGCTCTGATGAAACTCGAGTTGCCCAGCGGCGTAGAAGTAGAGATCAAAGTATAGTATAAATTTATATTAAAAACAACAGAGAAATGCCAGGATTATTAGGAAAGAAAATCGGAATGACATCCGTTTTCAGTGCCGAGGGAAAAAATGTTCCATGCACTGTTATCGAAGTAGGTCCCTGCGTAGTTACTCAAGTAAAGACGGTCGAAGTAGACGGTTATGAAGCCGTACAAGTGGGCTTTGCCGATAAAAAGGAAAAGCATACCACGAAGCCCGAGATGGGACACTTCAAAAAAGCCGGAGTAACTCCGAAGAGACACTTGGCCGAGTTCAAAGGATTTGGTGAGGCTTATAAAGCCGGTGATGTAATCACTGTCGATCTTTTCCAAGATGCCGAATATGTCGATGTAATCGGAACCTCTAAAGGTAAAGGTTTCAAAGGTGTAGTAGGTCGCCACGGATTCGGCGGAGTAGGACAGACCACGCACGGTCAACACAATCGTTTGCGTGCTCCCGGTTCGGTAGGAGCCTGTTCTTACCCTGCAAAGGTTTTCAAAGGAACCCGTATGGCCGGTCAGACCGGTAATGAACGTGTTACCGTGCAAAACCTTCAAGTGTTGAAAATCATGCCGGAGCACAACCTTCTCCTTATCAAAGGATCGGTACCCGGTTGTAAAGGTTCAATCGTAATAATTGAAAAGTAATGGAACTGAGCGTATATAACATCAAAGGAGAAGATACGGGAAAGAAAGTTACGTTGAACGATGCGGTATTCGGCATTGAGCCCAACGAACACGCCATTTATCTCGACGTGAAACAGTATATGGCCAACAAACGTCAAGGGACCCATAAATCGAAAGAGAGAAGCGAAGTGTCGGGAAGTACCCGCAAGCTGATCCGTCAAAAAGGTTCCGGCGGTGCCCGTCGCGGTGATATCAATTCGCCCGTTATGGTCGGTGGTGGTCGTGTATTCGGTCCTCGTCCCCGTAATTACAGCTTCAAGCTGAATAAGAAAGTAAAATCGTTGGCCCGTAAATCGGCCCTTTCCCTCAAAGCACAAGAGAATGCTATTTTCGTAGTAGAGGACTTTACGTTCGAAGCTCCCAAAACCAAAGAATTTATCTCAATTGCTCAAAATCTGAAAGTTGCAGATAAAAAATTGCTTTTGGTTTTAGGAAGTGAAAATAAAAACGTATATTTGTCGGCTCGAAATGTGCCCAAGGCAAAAGTTGTAACGACCTCTGAACTAAATACATACAAAGTATTGGATTGCGCCAATCTTGTATTAACAGAAAGTTCATTGGCTGCTATTAATAACTTTTAATATAAAGGAGGTAAAATAATGGCAATAATTATCAAACCGATAGTAACCGAGAAAATGACCGGAATGGGAGAGAAATTCAACCGTTACGGTTTTGCGGTAACCCCCGATGCCGACAAGCAACAGATCAAAGAAGCCGTAGAAGACCTCTACAATGTAACCGTTGTTTCGGTAAACACGATTATGAGAAAAGGAAAACTCAAAAGTCGTTATACCAAAGCGGGTTTGATTCAAGGTCGCGCAGCCAAGTATAAAAAAGCCTTGGTAACCTTGAAAGAGGGTGATACGATAGATTTTTATAGCAATATTTAATAACAGAAATGGCAGTAAGAAAATTAAAGCCCACAACACCGGGGCAGAGACACAAGATTATTGGTGCATTTGACAATATCACTGCTACCGCACCAGAAAAGTCTCTTGTAGTAGGATTTAGAAAATCGGGTGGCCGCAACAATGAAGGACACCGGACGATGCGTTATATTGGCGGTGGCCACAAGCGCAAATATCGTTTGATCGACTTCAAGAGAAACAAAGACGGTGTTCCCGCTGTCGTAAAGACCATTGAATACGACCCGAATCGTTCGGCTCGCATCGCTTTGCTCTTTTATGCCGATGGCGAAAAACGGTACATTATAGCTCCTAATGGACTTGAAGTAGGCATGACGATCATGTCGGGCGCAGAAGCCGCTCCCGAAGTTGGTAACGCACTCCCCCTGCAAAATATTCCCGTAGGTACCGTAGTGCATAATATCGAGTTACGTCCCGGACAAGGCGCTGCTCTTGTGCGTTCGGCTGGTGCGTTTGCTCAACTTACTTCCCGTGAAGGTAATTATGTCATCATTAAATTGCCCTCGGGTGAGACTCGTAAAATATTGGCAACCTGCAAGGCTACGGTTGGTGTAGTAGGAAATTCCGATCACGCCCTCGAATCTTCCGGAAAAGCCGGTCGTTCACGCTGGTTGGGACGTCGTCCGCGCAACCGCGGTGTGGTAATGAATCCTGTCGATCACCCCATGGGTGGTGGTGAAGGCCGTGCATCGGGAGGACACCCCCGTTCGCGTAAGGGTCTCTACGCTAAGGGTCTCAAGACAAGAGCTCCGAAGAAACTCTCGTCTAAGTATATTATAGAAAGACGTAAAAAGTAACTCGTTAACTAAGCAACTATGAGTCGTTCATTAAAAAAAGGCCCATATATCAGTGTGAAACTGGAAAAGAAGGTTTCGGCCATGACCGAGTCGGGCAAAAAATCCGTCATCAAAACATGGTCGAGAGCCTCTATGATTTCTCCCGATTTCGTAGGGCATACTTTCGCCGTACACAATGGTAATAAATTTATTCCCGTATACGTTACCGAAAACATGGTAGGACATAAGTTGGGCGAATTCGCTCCCACCCGTATCTTCCGTGGCCACTCCGGTAATAAGAAGAAATAAAAAGGGCTATCGGGAATTTGAGAATTTCAAATAAAAAAAGAATTTAACACAATGGGTGCAAGAAAAAAAATATCAGCCGATAAAAGAAAAGAAGCCCTGAAAACCAAATACTTCGCCAAGCTCAATAATGTGCCTACTTCACCTCGCAAAATGCGTTTGGTTGCCGATATGGTACGTGGAATGGAGGCTTTCAAGGCGCTTGGAGTATTGAAGTTTTCGAGTAAGGAAGCTTCGGCCAGACTGGAAAAATTGTTGCGTTCGGCCATTGCCAACTGGGAACAGAAAAACGAACGCAAAGCCGAAAGCGGCGAGCTTTACATTTCCGAGATTTACGTGAACTCGGCAGCTATGCTCAAACGCCTTCGTCCCGCTCCCCAAGGACGCGGATATAGAATACGTAAACGTTCCAATCACGTTACGTTGTTTGTAGATACCATAAGTAGTAATAAACCCGAAAATCAAGATTAAGCCGTATGGGACAAAAAGTAAATCCAATAAGTAACCGCTTGGGAATTATCCGTGGATGGGATTCCAACTGGTATGGCGGCAGAAAATACGGCGAAAGACTGCTCGAAGACAGCAAACTCCGTAAATACCTCAATGCCCGTCTTGCAAAAGCAAGCGTATCGCGTATTGTGATAGAGCGTACCCTCAAACTCATCACGATTACCGTTTGTACAGCCCGTCCCGGTCTTATCATCGGTAAAGGAGGACAAGAGGTCGACAAACTCAAAGAGGAGTTGAAAAAAATTACCGATAAAGATGTGCAAATCAACATCTTCGAGGTAAAACGTCCCGAAGTAGACGCTACCATTGTCGCTTCTAATATCGCTCGCCAGATAGAAGGAAAGATGGCATATCGTCGTGCAGTGAAAACGGCTATCGCATCGACAATGCGTGCAGGTGCCGAAGGTATCAAGGTGCAGGTGTCGGGGCGACTCAATGGTGCCGAGATGGCTCGTTCGGAGATGTACAAAGAGGGTCGTACCCCGTTGCATACACTCCGTGCCGACATCGACTATGCATTGGTGGAAGCTCTCACCAAAGTGGGTCTTATCGGTATCAAGGTTTGGATTTGCCGCGGTGAAATCTACGGTAAGAAAGACCTCGCCCCTCAATTTACTTCCGGACCCAAAGAGATGCGGAGTAACCGTGAAGCCGGCGGAAAGAAAGGCTTCAAAAAAGCAAAACCGAATCGTTAACGAATTGAACTGACAGAAAATGTTACAACCGAAGAAGACGAAATTCAGAAGACAACAAAAAGGTCGTATGAAAGGTCTCGCAGGACGAGGCAATCAATTGGCCTTCGGTTCCTTTGGTATAAAAAGTTTGCAGTCGAAATGGATAACCGGTCGTCAGATCGAAGCTGCGCGTATCGCCGTTACCCGTTATATGCAACGTCAGGGTCAGATCTGGATCAGAATATTCCCAGATAAACCCATCACCAAGAAACCTGCCGAAGTACGTATGGGTAAAGGTAAAGGTTCGCCCGAAGGATTTGTTGCACCTGTAACACCGGGAAGAATTATTCTCGAAGTAGAAGGTGTACCTTACGAAATCGCCAAAGAAGCACTTCGCTTGGCCGCCCAGAAACTCCCTGTGACGACTAAATTTGTCGTGAGACGCGACTATGATGCTAATCAAAATGCGTGATAAAGTATGAAAACTGCAGAAATAAAAGAATTGAGCACCAAAGAATTGCTCGAGAGAATCGAGGCCGAAGCTGTGGCTTTGAACCGTATGGAAATCAATCACAGCATTACCCCCTTGGATAATCCTGCGCAAATTAAAGCTCTCCGCAGGACGATCGCGCGAATGAAAGGCGAGGTGCGCCAAAGAGAACTCAATAACAAATAATCGAACTCGTGCTCATGGAAACAAAAAGCCTAAGAAAAGAAAGAATAGGTGTGGTAACCAGCAACAAGATGGATAAGACTATCACTGTGGCTGTGAAATGGAAAGAAAAACACCCTATCTATGGTAAATTTGTCAATAAGACGAAAAAATACCATGCTCATGACGAAAAGAACGAGTGCAACATCGGCGATACCGTCCGCCTGAGAGAGACCCGTCCGCTGAGCAAGCTTAAAAGATGGAGATTAGTAGAAATCATCGAAAGAGTAAAATAATATGATACAGCAAGAAACCAGACTTACAGTCGCAGATAATAGCGGGGCCAAAGAAGCTCTTTGTATCCGCGTATTAGGCGGTACCGGTCGTCGTTATGCGTCGGTAGGCGACATTATCGTTGTTGCCGTTAAAAGCGTCATTCCTTCGAGCGACCTGAAAAAAGGTGCCGTATCCAAAGCCGTTGTCGTGCGTACTACGAAAGAGATTCGTCGTGCCGACGGTTCTTATATCCGCTTTGACGATAACGCCTGCGTATTGTTGAACGGTGCCGGTGAAATGAGAGGCAGCCGTATCTTCGGCCCCGTAGCCCGTGAATTACGTGCTACCAATATGAAAATCGTTTCATTGGCTCCCGAAGTACTTTAAACAGTAAAAAAGAACATTAATGAGTAAGTTACACATTAAAAAGGGTGATACCGTATATGTAAATGCCGGTGAAGACAAAGGCAAGACCGGTCGCGTGTTGCGTGTTCTCGTGAAAGAGCAACGTGCCGTGGTAGAAGGTATCAATATGGTGTCGAAGCATACCAAACCCAATGCCAAACATCCCCAGGGCGGTATCATCACAATGGAAGCCCCTGTACATGTTTCGAATCTGAACCTGCTCGATCCCAAGAGCAACCGGCCTACCCGCATCGGTCGCCGTATCGACGAAGCAGGAAAGAAAGTACGTTATTCTAAAAAATCAGGAGAGGAGATTAAGTAATGACAACTACCGCAACCCTTAAAAACGATTATAAAGAAAGAATCGTTCCTGCTTTGATGAAAGAATTCAATTACACGACTGTTATGCAGGTTCCTGTATTGAAAAAAATCGTCATCAACCAAGGACTCGGTCAGGCAGTCGCCGATAAAAAAATCATCGAGACCGCTATCAATGAGCTTACCGCCATCACCGGCCAGAAAGCTATTGCTACCCTTTCCCGTAAAGACATTTCTAACTTCAAGTTACGTAAAAAAATGCCTATCGGCGTGATGGTTACATTACGTCGCGAAAGAATGTATGAGTTCCTCGAACGCCTTATTCGTGTGGCTCTTCCCCGTATCCGTGACTTCAAAGGAATCGAAAGCAAATTCGACGGAAGAGGAAATTATACCCTCGGTATTCAGGAACAAATCATTTTCCCCGAAATAAATATCGATACGATTACCAAACTTTTGGGAATGAATATTACCTTTGTAACCTCGGCACAAACCGATGAAGAAGGGTACGCACTCCTTCGGGAATTTGGTCTTCCTTTCAAAAACGCAAAAAAGAACTAAGATATGGCAAAAGAATCGATGAAAGCCCGTGAAGTGAAACGCGCTAAACTCGTAGCAAAATACGCAGCTAAACGCGCTCAGCTCAAAGCCGAAGGCAATTATGAGGCTTTGCAATCACTTCCCAAAAACGCTTCGCCCGTGCGTCTGCACAATCGTTGCAGCCTTACCGGTCGTCCCAAAGGATATATCCGCCAATTTGGCATTTCTCGTATCCAATTCCGTGAAATGGCATCGGCAGGACTTATCCCCGGCGTAAAAAAAGCCAGCTGGTAAACGAAGAAAGATAACAGAGTGTTAAATATTGTCCGGGAAGACCGGATCAATTTAAGCAAAAATCAAAATGACAGATCCAATTGCAGATTATCTCACAAGATTGAGAAACGCCATCAAAGCTCAGCACAGAGTGGTAGAGGTGCCTGCCTCAAACTTGAAAAAAGAGATCACAAAAATCCTTTTTGACAAAGGCTACATCTTGAATTACAAGTTTGTAGAAGATGGTCCTCAGGGAACGATAAAAATCGCCTTGAAGTATGACCCCGTGAATAAAGTGAACGCTATTAAAAAGCTGATCAGAGTCTCCACTCCCGGTTTGCGCCAATATACCGGCTACAAAGATATGCCGCGTGTGCTTAATGGACTGGGTATTGCGATCCTCTCCACCTCGAAAGGTGTGATGACCGATAAAGAAGCCCGTGAGCAAATGATTGGTGGCGAAGTATTATGTTATATCTACTAATCAGGGAGGACGCTGTATTATGTCAAGAATAGGAAATTTGCACATAGATATACCCGCCGGAGTTACTGTAACTGTTGCAGGAGATCAAGTAACGGTAAAGGGCCCGAAAGGAGAACTTTCACAAGAACTCACCGGCGGCATTACCTTGGAACAAGCCGATGGCAAACTCACGGTAGTACGTCCCAGCGACGATAAAGAACATCGTTCGTTGCACGGCCTCTATCGCGCGTTGATCCATAACATGGTAGTAGGTGTTTCTACCGGATACAAGAAAGAAATGGAGCTGGTAGGTGTCGGTTATCGTGCCGAGAGCAACGGTCAGGTATTGAACCTTACGCTCGGTTATTCGCATGCCATTTATCTGCGCCTTCCCAAAGAAGTGAAAGTCGAGACCAAATCGGAGCGTAACAAAAACCCTTTGATTATTCTCGAATCATGCGATAAACAACTTCTCGGCCAGATATGCGCCAAAATCCGTACATTCCGTAAGCCCGAACCTTACAAAGGAAAAGGTATTCGCTTTGTGGGTGAAGTGGTACGTCGTAAGTCGGGTAAATCGGCCGGTGCTAAGTAAAAACCGTTAAAACGCCATTATCATGATAACGAAAATAGAAAGAAGACTTAAAATCAAAACCCGCATACGCGGTAAAATTTCGGGAACGGCTACATGCCCCCGTATGACCGTGTTCAGAAGCAACAAGCAGATATATGTGCAGTTGATCGATGATGAAGCCGGAAAAACCTTAGTTGCCGCTTCTTCTGCTGGTATGGAAAAGGCTCCTAAAAAGGAAGTCGCCGCTAAAGTAGGACAACTCATCGCCCAAAAAGCGCAAGAAGCTGGAATTTCAACTGTCGTATTCGACCGTAACGGATACCTCTATCATGGCCGTATCAAAGAACTTGCCGATGCAGCCCGTAACGGAGGTCTTAAATTTTAAACAACATGGCAAAGGATAATAGAGTAAAGTCGACAAACGACTTGGAATTGAAAGATCGCTTAGTAGCAATCAATCGTGTAACCAAAGTTACCAAAGGTGGACGTACTTTCAGCTTCTCGGCCATCGTCGTTGTAGGAAACGAAGACGGCGTAGTAGGTTGGGGATTGGGTAAAGCCAGCGAGGTAACCGCCGCTATCTCCAAAGGTGTTGAGGCTGCCAAGAAAAACCTTATCAAGGTGCCTGTACGCAAAGGTACTATTCCTCATGACCAGGTTGCCAAATTCGGCGGAGCCCAAGTGTATATCAAACCTGCTTCTCACGGTACCGGAGTAAAAGCTGGTGGTGCTATGCGTGCCGTACTCGAAAGTGTGGGTATAACCGACGTGTTGGCAAAATCGAAAGGTTCGTCCAACCCCCACAACCTCGTAAAAGCTACCATGGCCGCTTTGGGTGAACTGCGCGATGCTTATACCGTAGCTCAGAACCGTGGCGTATCGCTCGAAAAAGTATTCAAAGGATAAAGAACGGAGGACACGATATGGAAACCATTAAAATCAAACAGGTAAAAAGCAGAATCAAATGTCCCGCAGTTCAAAAAAGAACGCTCGATGCACTGGGATTGAAGAGAATCGGTCAAGTAGTAGAGCATCAAGCTACTCCTCAAATACTCGGGATGGTTACCAAAGTAAGACATTTGGTAACAGTAGTAGAATAATTTCATAACGAATAAAAAATACAACGATATGAACTTGAGTAATTTAAAACCCGCAGAGGGATCGACCAAATCGAAAAAAAGAATTGGTCGTGGTCCCGGTTCGGGTCTGGGCGGAACCTCTACCAGAGGTCATAAAGGAGCCAAATCGAGATCGGGCTACAAAAAGAAAATCGGTTTCGAAGGTGGTCAGATGCCTTTGCAACGTCGTTTGCCTAAATTCGGATTCAAAAATATCAATCGCGTAGAATACAAAGCTATCAACCTCGATACGCTTCAAGCTTTGGCTGAAAGCAAAAAGATCGAGAAAATCGATATCGCAGCTTTGATCGACGCTGGATTTGTGTCCAACAAACAACTGGTGAAAATTCTGGGAAAAGGAACCCTTACGGTAAAGATCGACGTAGAAGCTCATGCTTTCTCGAAGAGCGCCGAAGCTGCTATCACAGCACTCGGTGGTACCGTAGTAAAACTCTAACATAGCCTATGAGAGCAATAGAAACGATAAAAAACATCTGGAAGATCGAGGATCTGAGAAAGCGTATTATTACGACGATTCTGCTGGTCTTGGTTTACCGTGCCGGTACTTATGTCGTATTACCCGGTATCGATCCTCAGTTCCTTACCCAACTGCGCGCCCAGACAAGTGGCGGTTTGATGCAGTTGCTCGATATGTTCTCGGGAGGTGCCTTCTCCAATGCCTCTATTTTTGCGTTGGGTATAATGCCTTATATTACGGCTTCTATCGTAATCCAGTTGCTCGGTATGGCTCTGCCTTATTTCCAGAAACTGCAACGTGAAGGTGAAAGCGGAAGACGCAAACTCAATCAGTATACCCGTTACCTGACGGTTTTCATTCTCCTTATTCAAGGACCGACTTATTTGGTCAACCTCAGTGTTCAGATGGGAGGCGCATTCCCTACCGATATTTTGTTTACGATTTCGTCTACGATAATTCTTACCGCAGGTAGTATGTTTATCATGTGGTTGGGTGAGCGTATCACCGACAGAGGCATCGGAAACGGTATATCGTTTATCATTTTGGTCGGTATTATCGCCCGTCTGCCGCAGTCTCTCGTGCAGGAGTTCGTTATGCGTACAGCTACCACTTCTGGTGGTCTTGTCATGTTCCTCGCCGAAATCGTATTCCTGCTTCTCGTGATTGCAGCGTCGATACTTTTGGTGCAGGGAACCCGCAAAATACCCGTGCAATACGCCAAACGTGTGGTAGGTAATAAACAATACGGAGGCGCTCGCCAGTATATCCCTTTGAAAGTCAATACAGCAGGGGTTATGCCTATCATTTTTGCACAGGCTATCATGTTTATCCCTATTGCATTGGTCGGATTCTCTGCCGATAACGCCAATAGCCGTTTCATGCAGTCGTTTATGAGCAATACCGGATTTTGGTATAACTTCGTTTTCGCCGTATTGATAATTCTCTTTACCTATTTCTATACGGCGGTTACGGTACAACCTAACCAGATGGCCGAAGATATGAAACGCAATAACGGATTCATTCCCGGTGTTAAACCCGGTAAAAAGACGGCTGCTTATATCGACTCGATTATGTCGCGTATCACGTTGCCCGGTTCTATATTTTTGGCTATCGTGGCTATTATGCCCGCGTTTGCCCAAATAGCCGGTATCAGTGCCGAATTTTCACAATTCTTCGGAGGTACCTCCCTGCTTATTCTCGTAGGTGTGGTATTGGATACTTTGCAACAGATAGAAAGTCATCTGATGATGCGTCATTATGACGGCTTGTTGAAGTCGGGACGTATCAAAGGTCGTACCGGTTCGATTGCAGCATATTAAGGTAAAACATAGCGATGATTTATCTTAAAACCGACGAAGAAATTGAATTATTGCGCGAGAGTAATCTCCTGGTAGGCCAAACACTTGGCGAACTGGCCAAGTGGGTGGCTCCGGGAGTTACCACGCTCCAACTCGACAGGATTGCCGAAGAATTTATCCGCGACCATCAAGCCGTTCCCGGTTTCTTGGGTTATGCGGGTTATCCCAATACCTTGTGCGTGTCGGTCAATGAACAGATCGTACATGGTATACCTTCCGACTATACGTTGAAGGAGGGCGATATCGTATCGATCGATTGCGGCGTCGTAAAAAACGGGTTCAATGGCGATTCGGCTTACACGTTCGAAGTAGGAGAAGTTCCTTATGAGGTGCGGCGTTTGCTCAAAACCACGAAAGAGGCTCTCTATTTAGGCATCGAGCAGGCTGTCGAGGGAAAACGTGTCGGCGATATAAGCAATGCCATACAGACCTATTGTGAGCATAAGGGGTATTCGGTCGTGCGAGAACTTTGCGGACACGGAGTCGGCAAGAAGTTGCACGAAGAGCCCGAAGTTCCCAATTATGGTCGTCGCGGTTGCGGGCCGTTGCTGAAAAACGGCATGGTGATAGCTATCGAACCGATGATCAATTTGGGTTCACGCAATATCGTCGTCGAGAAAGATCGTTGGACTACACGGACAAAAGACCGTAAGCCGTCGGCCCATTTCGAGCATACGATTGCTATACGGGAAAACGGCGCTGATGTATTATCATCGTTCCGCTATGTCGAAGAAGCATTAGGAATACCTATAACAAAGTAACCTCATATATGGCAAAACAGGCTGCAATAGAGCAAGACGGAGTCATCGTAGAAGCGTTGTCGAATGCAATGTTCCGTGTCGAACTGGAAAATGGTCATGAAATCACGGCTCATATTTCCGGAAAAATGAGAATGCATTATATTAAAATCCTGCCCGGAGATAAGGTCAAGGTCGAAATGTCGCCTTATGATCTTACCAAAGGACGAATCTCATTCAGATATAAATAAAAAATACCGCGATATGAAAGTAAAAGCATCATTGAAGAAGCGTACGCCCGACTGTAAAATCGTAAGAAGAAAGGGCCGCTTGTATGTTATTAACAAGAAAAATCCTAAGTATAAACAACGTCAAGGATAATTTTATTATTTTTGCACACTAATTCTACGACTATATGGCAATAAGAATAGTAGGTGTTGACCTGCCCCAAAACAAAAGAGGTGAAATCGCCTTGACCTATATTTACGGAATAGGTCGCAGTGCGGCAAATACCATTTTGGCAAAAGCCGGCATTGACAAAGATATCAAAGTTAAAGACTGGAATGATGATCAGGCTGCCAAAGTGCGTGAAATCATCGGCGCAGAATTCAAAGTAGAGGGAGATCTCCGTTCGGAAGTTCAGCTCAATATCAAACGCCTTATGGATATCGGTTGTTATCGTGGCGTACGCCACCGTAACGGCCTCCCCGTGCGCGGTCAAAGCACCAAAAATAATGCCCGTACCCGCAAAGGCAAGAAAAAAACCGTTGCAAATAAGAAAAAAGCTACTAAATAATAAATAAGTATGGCAAAAAAGACAGTCGCAGCTAAGAAGAGAAACGTCAAAGTTGAAGCCATGGGCCAACTGCACGTACACTCTTCGTTCAACAACATCATTGTAGCCCTTGCCAATGCCGAAGGACAAGTTATTTCGTGGTCGTCGGCCGGAAAAATGGGCTTCAGAGGATCGAAGAAAAACACTCCCTATGCCGCCCAAATGGCTGCTCAGGATTGTGCAAAAGTTGCCTTTGACCTTGGCTTGAGAAAAGTAAAGGCATATGTAAAAGGCCCCGGAAACGGTCGTGAATCGGCAATCCGCACCGTGCATGGCGCAGGTATCGAAGTAACCGAGATTATCGACGTTACGCCGCTGCCCCATAACGGTTGTCGTCCTCCTAAAAGACGTAGAGTATAATTCACTCTTAAACCTTGTCGAGTCACAGGCGGTGAATAAGATTGCAATCAAATCCTCTCTGCAATCGCGGCTGCACCTATTGCGATTCACAACAATATAAAATTTAAAAATCTACTAAAATGGCAAGATATACCGGACCTAAAACAAAGATTGCCCGTAAATTTGGTGAGCCTATTTTCGGACCCGATAAAGTACTTTCCAAAAAGAACTATCCCCCGGGACAACACGGTGTAAATAAAAGAAGAAAAACCTCGGAGTACGGTATCCAGCTTCGGGAGAAACAAAAAGCCAAATATACTTACGGCGTACTCGAAAGACAATTCCGTATCCTCTTTGAGAAAGCTTCGCGTACCAAAGGTATAACGGGTGTCGTATTGTTGCAACTCCTCGAAGCCCGTCTCGACAATGTCGTATATCGCATGGGTATAGCACCTACGCGTGCAGCTGCTCGTCAGATGGTTTCGCATCGCCACATCACTGTCGATGGTAAAGTGGTGAATGTTCCCTCATATTCGGTTCGCCCCGGCCAAATTGTCGCCGTTCGCGAAAAATCGAAATCGTTGGAAGTTATCGGTGATACCCTTTCGGGATTCAATCACAGTAAATATCCCTGGATAGAGTGGGACGAAAACATCAAAGGCGGCAAATTCCTGCATATGCCCGAACGTGAAGATATTCCCGAGAATATCAAAGAACAGTTGATCGTTGAGTTGTACTCTAAATAATAATTAGTCCATGGCGATATTAGCATTTCAGAAACCCGATAAAGTCCTCATGCTCGAGGCCGACGCGTTTTTCGGTAAATTCGAATTCCGTCCCTTGGAGCCGGGCTACGCCGTTACCATCGGTAACGCGTTGCGCCGTATCCTCCTCAACTCCCTTGAAGGCTTTGCCATTACATCGATTCGCATCAGCGGTGTGGAGCACGAGTTCTCGACCATACCCGGTGTCATCGAAGATGTAACCAACATTATTCTCAACCTCAAAAAGGTGAGATTCAAACAAATCGTGGAAGAAATCGAGACTGAGAAAGTAACGATTTCGGTATCGGGAACCGATGTGTTCAAAGCCGGAGATATAGGTAAACACCTTACCGGATTTGAAGTGCTGAATCCCGACTTGGTGATCTGCCACATGGACGAAAGCGCAAATTTCCAAATCGAAATCAATATCAATAAAGGCCGAGGTTACGTTCCGGCAGAAGAGAACCGTAATGCCGGAGACCCTGTCGATGTGATTGCCATCGATTCGATTTTTACGCCTATCCGCAATGTAAAATACATTCAGGATAACTTCCGTGTCGAGCAGAAAACCGACTACGAAAAACTGATTCTCGAAATTACCACCGACGGATCTATCCATCCGAAAGATGCTTTGAAAGAAGCTGCCAAAATCTTGATTCATCACTTCATGTTGTTCTCCGATGAGAAAATTACTCTCGAAACGACCGATGTTGATGGAAATGAAGAGTTCGATGAAGAGGTATTACATATGCGCCAATTGCTCAAAACCAAGCTCGTTGACATGGACCTTTCGGTTCGCGCATTGAATTGCCTCAAATCGGCAGATGTGGAAACTCTTGGAGAGCTGGTCGTATTCAATAAGACCGACTTGTTGAAGTTCCGCAATTTCGGGCGTAAATCGCTCACCGAACTCGATGAGTTGTTGGCTGGCCTCAACCTTTCGTTCGGAATGGATATCTCGAAGTATAAATTAGATAAAGAGTAATAACGATGAGACACAATAAGAAATTCAACCACTTAGGACGCACGAAATCTCACAGAGATGCTATGCTTTCCAACATGGCGACTTCGTTGATTCTCCACAAAAGAATCTTCACCACTTTGGCCAAAGCCAAAGCTTTGAGAGTATATGTTGAGCCTCTGATCAACCGTTCTAAAGAAGACACCACCGCTTCGCGTCGTGTCGTATTCAGCTACCTGCAAAGCAAAGAAGCCGTAACCGAGCTTTTCAAAAATATTGCCGAGAAAGTAGCCGATCGTCCCGGAGGTTATACCCGTATTCTCAAAACCGGTAACCGTTTGGGTGACAATGCCAAGACTTGCTTTATCGAGCTTGTTGATTATAATGAAAACATGCTCAAAGAAAAAGCTGTCAAGAAAACCCGTACCCGTCGTTCGAAAAAGAGCGCCGTGGCCGCAGAAGCAGTTTCTGCTACCGAGGCTCCTGCAACGGAAGCACCTGCCGCAGAAACTCCTGCTGAGAAGTAATTTTACAGAACTTTTCTATAAAAAAACGAGTATCGGATATATTCGATACTCGTTTTTTTATTTTTGTTTTTTACGTGAAATGATAAATGCTATTGAATTGATAGTGAAATATTACTGTCGAAAGTTCTTTCAATAGGTTCGGCAGGATTGTTTTGTTGGTATCTAAGAGAAAATTTGTCATTGCGTGCAGAATACCATTCCGGATTGAAATTGTCGCGCGGTATACAGTCTTTAAAAACAGAAACGTTGGAAATTATTTCTCCATGCAGTCGAGTGGTGCGAGGTATAGAGGTCGTGAAATTTCTTCGTCAGGCATCTCTTTCGTTCGATATATCAGGACGAGGTAAGAGATTCTTTTTTTCCAACGGTTGCAGGAATGACCGAAACAATTGTTGAATACTTTTCTCGGGCGGGCTTTCGTTATATACCCGAGAGAATCCATTTCTTCGCTCGTTCGATGATTGTATCGAATCCGTTGGAAATATCTTCTTGGGTGAGTTCAACGTGAATATCTGGTTCAATACCGAATTCGGTATGCTCTTTCTGTGTATTGTAAATCGGTGATGCCGAAAAACGGATAACCCATCCGTTCGGCAATTCCGAAGAAAACGGCAGTCCGCTGCCTCCTCCCGTACAATCACCGATGATGCAGACTTGCGGCAGATTGCTCATTACCGATACGAAATCATTTGTTGCGCTGTAACATTTTCGATTGGTAAGAATAGCAACCGGTTTGGCGAAATGTATACGATTTGACTCAGCAGTTTCTTGGGTGATGGGGTAAAAGTCCGAAAAGTCGTTATGTCCCGGTCCTGTTTTGTGGCGTATATATCCACTCGTAAAATCTTCTGTGGTGAAACGGGAGGCTAATTGTTGTACGGTCGATAATTGGCCGCCTCCGTTATCTCTGACATCAATAATCAATCCGTCGCAAGAAGAGAACGCCAATAGAACTTCGTCGAGATTCCCGTCTCCTATTTTGTCGGAGAAACTTTCGTAATAGATATATCCGATGTTGCAGTCGTCGAGCATACGGTAGTAGAGGCTCGAAGCAATCTGGTAATCGGGTTGATGCAGATAGTGCTGCATGATGAGATTTTTATCGAAGTTGGCCGGATAATCTTCGAACCAATCCCAATATCGGGCCACATCGAATGACGAAGAAAGATTGACGTGTCCGTCCTTTAATTCGGCAAGCATTTCGGCCAGTACGCCGAATAACTCCTGTGCGTTCATATCATTGTCGAGACGTGCCCGATAAGTTGTATAGACATTGTTCCAATCGATATTTTTATATGCGAAGAAGCAGTATCGCTGGTCAAGAATAGTCCACAGCGCATCGAAGTTTCCGTATGGGGTTTGCGGGAACTCTTCTTCGGGAGAACAAGATGTCAGGCCGGCGATAATCAGACTTATCGCCAATATGGTTTTTGTTTTTATGTCGCGTAGCCGATTCATATCATAATCAATAGAAAGCAGAGATAGATGTCCTTTCCGAAATATTTTTCCTCTTATAGGAAATAGGTGTGGCTATGCCGATGACAAAAGCGTTGGAATAGTGGAAGTAGTCGAGATGACTGGCCCGGCTGGAACGGATACGATTGTCGTACCCCAACCGTAGTGCACTACGCCCTATGGGGATTTCGACGGTCAACAGGTTGTTCATATCGAAACGGTTGTGCCAAGAGCCGAATTTGACGATGCCGGAATGGTTTTTCAGGTAGAATATTTCGTAGTAACTTTCTCCGAAAGCCGGTGAGAAAAACACTCCTAAAACGGGCAGTGAGAGTTGATAGCGAAATGTGATAGGGAAATGTCCGATATGTAGCGTATAGGTGAGCATTTCTGCAAATCCGAGAGCGATTGATGTTTTGGCCGCTGCCGGGTTGTTGGAGTTTCTCGGGTTATAAAGGGCTCCGCCCGAAAGTTCGATTTCCCCGCCCGTCCGCCAAACGAGACCGCAGGGAAACCTGTATGTATAGAGTTGTCCGTAACTGTAATCCAACATGGCCGAGATGAGATGCCCGTTACCCGACGCGCTGAATGAATTGGCTGCATATGCATCGATACGATGGCGCATTATCCACTTCCCGTTTCCGAAAGGCAGAACGCGCAATCGCTCGTGCATGATGCCCAACTCATACCCTCGGTAATTGCTTATGGAGAGATAATCGTCGTGTAACGTTCCTCGGCCTACCGTGAGTGCTGTCGAGACGAATGCCGGTCGGTTTGCGTTTTGTGTTTCTACCGTTGTTATTTTTTGAGCACACACAGCCGAGATGCCTGCCGTCCCGAAAAGAAACAGGAGTATGAGAGAAATATTTCTCTTTGGTCGTCGTTCGGGCGTACCTGTCATTGCAACTGTGTTTGTTTGTTAGAATAGTGGTCTCTGTCCGTTTTCGTCCGGTTCCGAGATTTGTGGTTTCTCTTCTTCTTGCGGTTGTTCTGTTTCGGGTTCCTCATGACGCAGCGGTTCCAGTTCGGAGATGCTTTCGACTGTAAAAGTCGTGATACGTTTCCCTTTCGCCCGAAAACTTTTCAATCCTATAAAATCGGCCGCTTCGAGGATCAACGGGTCGCGGAAAGCGTCGTTGCCTCCGAATTTCACTTCGATGCGGGCATAGGCCTCGGACGAAAGCAGTATCAATTGCGATTCGGGATTTTCTCCCAAAAAACTTTGCTTTTTGGGAGAGGATTCGAACTGAAAACGTTTCAAATACGGATATCCTTGATCGGCATCGAAGAGCGCTGCCGTCCAACACCGCTGAGGCATGAATTTTTCAATGCGCAGAATATCGGGGTCATAGTGGTTGCCGGCGTCGAAAGATGTCGTGTAGAAAATCCCGTTTTTGAGAATGACAAGAATTTGCTCGTCGTTGTGAAATTCACCGAGATATTCGCCACGTCCATCGTAATTGAGTCGTAGTACATCGTGGTCGAACCATACTTGTCGTCCTCCGAGGGTAGACCCTCCGCGCTCTTTTAGGGAAATGCGGTGTATCTCGTTGTGTGTTACGATATTTCCCATCGATTGGCGACCTTTGATGGCGATACTGCTGAAATCTTTTTCGATGAACGGCGTTTTCAGGCGGGGTTTGGGCTTGAAAACAATTTTCAATATTTCGGCTTCGCCGTTAGGGTTGGCACTGAACCATGCGATTTTCGAGCCCGGAGCACCTTGTGTGAGGTCGTATTCTTTGTCGCGGGTAACGCCGGTAACAGCAAATCGTTTCATATAGTGTAGCCCTTCTTTACCGTTTCTGTAAATGACGTTGTAAATGGTGCGGGTATCATTCCGTTTGAACACGTTCAGGTAAAGAATGTTTTTCCCGACGAACATTTTTTCACAGACTTTTACGACTTTGTATTTGCCGTCTTTGTAGAAAATGATGATATCGTCGATGTCGGAACAGTTGCATACAAATTCGTCCCGTTTCAGTCCGGTGCCGATAAATCCTTCATCTCTGTTGATGTATAGCTTTTCGTTGGCTTCTACGACCTTGGTAGCTTCGATGGCATCGAATCCCCGTATTACCGTCCGGCGGGGATAAGCTGCGCCGTATTTCTCTTTCAGATGACGGTACCACCGTATCGTGTAATCTACGATATGGGCGAGGTTGTTGTCTATTTCTTCGATGTCTCCTTTAATGGCCGCAATCTGTTGGTTGGTTTTATCGGCATTGAATTTCAGGATACGAGCCATTTTTATCTCCATCAGTTTGAGAATGTCGTCCCGGTTGATTTCACGCAGGAAGTCTTTTTTGAACGGTTCCAACCTCCTGTCGATATGGGCTACGGCATCATCCATCGTCCGGCTTTCCTCAAATGCCTTGTCTTTATATATCCGTTCTTCGATGAAAATTTTTTCAAGGGAGAGGAAATGTAACGATTCGCACAGTTCGCCGCGTTGTATGCGTAATTCTTCCTGCAACAGATGCAAGGTGCGGTCGGTGTTACGACGCAAAACCTCGCTTACCGAGAGAAACAACGGTTTATTGTCGCATATCACGCAGCAGTTGGGTGAGATGCTGACCTCACAATCGGTAAAGGCGTAAAGAGCGTCGATTGCTTTGTCCGACGAAGTACCGGCTTGTAGATGCACGAGTATTTCGGCTTGTGCGGCAGTGATGTCGTCGATTTTCCGTATTTTTATTTTCCCTTTATCATTTGCTTTCAGGATCGAATCGATGATGGCCGGTGTTGTCTTGCCATAGGGAATTTCGGTAATGGCGAGAGTCCGCTGATCTCTTTTTTCGATTTTGGCTCGTACTTTGATTGAGCCGCCGCGTTCACCATCGTTGTATCGGGCAACATCGATAAATCCCCCGGTTTGGAAATCGGGGTAAAGGGTAAACGGCTCGCCTTGCAGGTAAGAAATCGATGCGTCGATAAGTTCGTTGAAGTTATGGGGCAATATTTTTACCGATAAGCCGACCGCTATGCCTTCTACACCTTGTGCCAGTAATAACGGAAATTTCGTGGGTAGGGTTATCGGCTCTTTGTTGCGCCCGTCGTATGAGGGACGCCATTCGGTGATTTTGGGACTGTAAAGTGTTTCGAGGGCAAATTTGGTGAGGCGGGCTTCGATATACCGTCCTGCGGCTGCACCGGCTCCTGTAAGGATATTGCCCCAGTTGCCCTGGCAATCGATGAGCAGTTCTTTTTGTCCCAGTTTTACCAGAGTTTCATAAATCGATGCGTCGCCGTGCGGGTGGAACTTCATCGTTTCGCCTACAATGCTGGCCACTTTGTTGTTGCGGCCGTCTTCCATGCGTTTCATGACATGGAGTATGCGTCGCTGTACGGGTTTCAGCCCGTCTTCGATATGCGGAACGGCGCGTTGCAGGATAACGTACGAGGCATAGTCGAGAAACCAGTCCTGATACATACCCGTGAGTTGGAATTTGAGATCGGCTTTGTCGCCTTCGGGTAATTTATAGGAAGAATGGCTTTCGATATGGTCGGTTTCTTGCTCCGACGGGTTGTCAAGAAGGTTATCTTTCTCTTCGTCGCTCATATGGGGTGGAATATGGTTGATATGTAATTTTTTGAATGAGAACTCTTACTTTAAATATTTTTATGGGCTGAAAGTAAGAACCTCCTGCAAAAATACAAATTAAATCGGAAAAAATCATTTACTTTGCAGATTATTAGAGGGGCGGAAAGCCCCATTCGATACAAAACACAAAAGAATTATGGCACAACAAGAAGATGTCTTTAAGAAACTGATTTCGCATTGTAAAGAATATGGATTCGTATTTCCGTCGAGTGAAATATACGATGGGCTGAGCGCCGTGTATGATTACGGACAGATGGGGGTCGAGCTGAAAAACAATATCAAAAAATATTGGTGGGACAGTATGGTGCTGTTGCACGAAAATATTGTCGGTATCGATTCGGCCATTTTTATGCACCCGACGATTTGGAAAGCGTCGGGGCACGTCGATGCGTTTAATGACCCGTTGATCGACAATAAAGACTCGAAGAAGCGTTATCGTGCCGATGTGCTTATCGAGGATTTGATTGCCAAGATGGACGAAAAAATAGAGAAAGAGGTGGAAAAAGCCGCCAAGCGATTCGGTGAAAGTTTCGATGAAGCGCTTTTCCGTCAGACCAATCCCCGTGTGCAAGAGCATGTCGCCAAACGGGAAGAGTTGCATTCCCGCTATGCGAAAGCCATGAATGAAAACGATTTGAACGAGTTGCGCCAGATTATTCTCGATTATGAAATCGCCTGTCCGTTGAGCGGTACCCGCAACTGGACCGATGTACGCCAGTTCAATCTCATGTTCTCTACTGAGATGGGGTCTACGGCCGATGGTACGATGAAAATATATCTTCGTCCCGAAACAGCGCAAGGTATTTTTGTCAACTATCTCAATGTGCAGAAAACTGGCCGTATGCGCATTCCCTTCGGTATTGCGCAAATAGGCAAGGCATTCCGCAATGAAATCGTTGCCCGCCAGTTCATTTTCCGTATGAGGGAATTCGAGCAGATGGAGATGCAATTTTTTGTGCGTCCCGGCGAAGAACTGAAATGGTTTGCCCAATGGAAAGAAACCCGTCTTAAATGGCACAAGGCTCTCGGCCTCGGCGATGAGAAATATCGTTATCACGACCATGAAAAGTTGGCACACTATGCCAATGCCGCTACCGACATCGAGTTTGAAATGCCATTCGGATTCAAGGAAGTCGAGGGAATTCATTCGCGTACCAATTTCGACCTGTCGAATCACGAAAAATTTTCTGGTAAAAAATTGCAATATTTCGATCCAGAACTCAACGAGTCGTATGTGCCCTATGTCATCGAGACTTCGATTGGCGTCGACCGTATGTTCCTGAGTGTAATGGCGGGTTCGTATTGCGAAGAACAACTGCCCGATGGGGAAACTCGTGTGGTATTGCGGCTCCCGGCTGCATTGGCACCTGTCAAATTGGCGATATTGCCTTTGGTGAAGAAAGACGGTCTGCCCGAGAAAGCTCGCGAAATAATGGATATGTTGCGATTCGATTTCAAATGCCAGTACGATGAGAAAGATTCTATCGGCAAACGTTATCGCCGTCAAGATGCCATCGGTACGCCTTTCTGCGTTACGGTCGATCACGATACGCTTACCGATAATTGCGTTACGATACGTTTCCGTGATACGATGGAGCAAAAACGTGTGGCCATAAGCGATTTGGCTCAGATTATCGGAGAGCAAGTTTCGATGAAATCGTTGCTGCGGAAAATTGTGAACAGCTAATTTTACAAATTCAGAATATGAAAAAAGGTTATATTGTCGCAGGTGTAGTCCTGCTTGTGATTATTATATTGGTCGTATCGGGTGTCGGTACTTACAATACGATGGTGGCCGGAGAGGAGACTATTAATGGCGAATGGGCCAAAGTCGAGACCCAGTACCAACGTCGTAGTGATCTTATACCCAATCTCGTGTCGACGGTGAAAGGATATGCCGCACACGAACAATCGACGCTCGACGCCGTTGTTTCGGCTCGGGCCAAAGCTACACAGGTAACGTTGTCGGCCGATAACCTTACCCCCGAAAATATCGAGGCGTTCCAAGCCGCACAAGGTGAGGTATCGAGTGCATTATCCCGTTTGTTGGCTGTTGCAGAGAATTATCCCGATTTGAAGGCCAATCAGAATTTTCTCGAATTGCAGGCCCAACTCGAAGGAACGGAAAATCGTATTGCCGTAGCACGTACTCGCTACACCGAGGCCGTGAAGAGTTTCAATGTGATGATACGTCGTTTCCCGGCATCGATTATCGCATCGATGTTCGGGTTTGAAAAGAAACCCCAGTTTGAGGCCACAGAAGGTGCTGAAACAGCACCGGTCGTTAATTTTTAGTTTGATTTTACGGGATTCATACACATGGAAAAAATAAAAATCCTTTTTCTCGCAGTATTGTCGTGTTGCATTTTCGTGATGCCCTCTTGTAAGGACGATGTGGAAGATACGGTAACCGAATATCTGAAATGGAACGACGAGAATGTTGCTTATTTCGAAGCGGCTAAGGTGGCGACCGATGAAGAAGGGAATCGGTTGTATGAAATCGTAACACCCAATTGGGATCCGTCGAGTTGTGTATTGATGCATTTTTATGAACGGGGAACCGATACTATATCGCCTTACCATACAAGTTTTGTCAAGGTCTGCTATAAAGGACAGTTGATAGACGGTACAGTATTCGATGCGACACATGAGAGTCCCGATAATCCCATGACGGCGAAAATATCGTCGCTGGTCGATGGGTGGACTGTCGCAATGGAACGTATGCATGTAGGTGATTCCTGTCGAGTTGTTATTCCGCAGAATTTAGGATACGGAGAGCGGTCTCAGAATTTGATAAAACCTTATTCGACCTTGATTTTCGATATCAAGTTGATGGAGATTGTCCGTCGATAAAAAATATTCGGGAGTATGGAATGGAACACTCCTGTATCGATCGACCTGCAACAAGGAGCCGTAACACATCATCATCGTATGATGTTGTTCGGCTCTTGTTTTGCCGAGCATATCGGGACGAGGCTCGGTGAGTTTCATTTTCGGGTCGATGTCAATCCGTTCGGTATACAGTACAATCCGTTGTCTATTGCAAAGTCGTTGGTTCGCTTGTTCGACAGGAAGCCGTTTTCCGATGAAGACCTTTTTTCAAACGGAAATTTATGGCACAGTTTTGCCCATCATTCGAGCTTTTCACATATAGACAAGGCACTTTGCCTGCAACAAATCAATCGCCGTTTTTTACCGGCATCGACATCGCTGGGAGAAGTGGATTTTTTGATTCTGACATGGGGGACGGCATGGGTCTATACGTTGACGGGAACCGATACGGTGGTTGCCAATTGTCATAAATTGCCAGCTTCTTGTTTCGACCGTCGACGACTGTCGGTCGACGGGATGGTTGCTGTATGGTTACCATTGCTCGAACGGTTGTTTGCCACGAATCCCCGCGTGAAGCTGCTGTTTACGGTGAGTCCCGTGCGGCATATGAAGGACGGTGCGCACGGCAATCAATTGAGCAAATCTGCTCTGTTGCTTTTTACCGATGAATTGTGTCGGGTCTATCCCGAACGTTGCTTTTACTTCCCTGCGTATGAGCTTGTCATGGACGAGTTGCGCGATTACCGTTTCTACGACAGGGACATGGTGCACCCGTCGCAACAAGCGGTCGACTATGTGTGGGAAAAATTCTCCGAGACCTATTTCGATGAGGCGACCCGTTCCGTCAATCGGGAGTGGGGACGTCTTTTGCAGGCATTGCGACATCGCCCGCTGACACCCGACCGGAAAACATACAGGCAATTTGTCGTACAAAATATCCTTAAACTCGAAAAATTTCGGGAAAAATATACTTTCTTTGATGTAACCGATGAGCTTGCTGCCGCCCGGCAGTTGCTCGCAACATTAGAGACCGATGAAATATAGTATCACAGAAATAGCTAAAATCGTACGTGCCGATTTTCGTAAGAATAGAGAGTGTGCCGTTTCGGTATTACTGACCGACAGCCGGTCGCTGACTTTCCCCGAAGAAACCCTCTTTTTCGCTCTTGTTACCGAACGGAATGACGGCCATCGTTATGTGTTTGATTTATATCGGAAAGGTGTTTGCAATTTTGTTGTAAGCCGCATTCCCGAACATGCCGACGAAATGGGAGAAGCCAATTTTCTCGTTGTTTCCGATACATTGCAGGCGTTGCAGGCTCTTGCTGCGGCGCATCGACGTCGGTTTAAGATTCCGGTTATCGGCGTTGCCGGCAGTAATGGTAAGACGGTCGTGAAAGAATGGCTTTATCAGCTTTTGTGTGAAGACTATACGATGGTGCGTTCTCCGCGCAGTTACAATTCTCAAATCGGAGTACCCCTTTCGGTGTGGGAAATCAACGAACAAACCGAACTGGCTGTCATCGAAGCGGGTATATCGAAATCGGGTGAGATGGATAAGCTGGAGCCTATCGTGCAGCCTACGGTGGGGATTCTTACCAATGTGGGAGAAGCGCATCAGGAAGGATTCTCCACCATACAGGAGAAATGCGAGGAAAAATTGTCGCTTTTCCGCCGTTCCGATGCGATTATTTATGACGGAGATGATCCGCTCATAACCGAATCATTCAATAAGATGTGCATGGGTACGCGGGAGATTGCTTGGTCGCATGTCAATATAGACTCGCCCCTCTATATTTCCAAGATAGAGAAAGAAGAGATGTCGACACGCATCGAATATATTTATTTGCGTACCAAAAGCGGTTTTACGATACCGTTTGTCGAAGATGGGGCTGTGCAAGACGCCATACATTGTTTGGCGGTCATGCTCTACCTCGGTACCGATGTCGACGTGATTGCCCGCCGTATGAGTCGTCTCGAACCGATTGCCATGCGTATGGAGGTAAAAGAGGGAATCAATAATTGCCTGTTGATAAACGACAGTTACAATTCCGATATCAATTCCCTCGGTATTGCGCTTGATTTTCAATCCCGTCGTTCGGCGGCTCGGTCGATGCGGCGAACATTGATACTTTCCGATATTTTACAGTCGGGAGTTCCGTCCGATGAACTTTATGAGCGCGTAGCTTCTCTTGTCCGGCATAAGGGGGTGCAGCGTCTCGTCGGAATCGGTTATGAAATTATGGCGCATGCCGCTTGTTTCAATATAGAGAAGGAGTTTTATGCCACGACCGAAGAGTTCTTGCAATCGGGGCGCATCGATCGGTTTTCCCGGGAACTTATTCTGATAAAAGGGGCGCGCCGTTTTCATTTCGAGTCGGTGTGCGAAGCATTGGAACTGAAACAACATGAGACGATACTCGAGGTGAATCTCGATGCGATCGTCCACAATTACAATTTTTATAAGGAAAAACTGAATCCTTCGACCCGTATGATTTGCATGGTGAAGGCATTCGGTTACGGAGCGGGTTCGTATGAATTGGCGAAGACTTTACAAGATCATGGCTGTGATTATCTGGCAGTAGCCGTGGCCGATGAGGGTGCCGAGTTGCGCAAGCAAGGCATTACGATACCTATTATGGTAATGAATCCCGAAATGTCGAGCTTTCATACCCTTTTCCGTTATGACCTCGAGCCCGAGGTGTATAGCTTCAAGCTGTTCGATGCTTTGCTGGTAGAGGCTCGTCGGCAAGGTCTGTTGCACTATCCGGTACATATCAAGATCGATTCGGGTATGCACCGCCTCGGGTTTGAAGAAAAAGATATGCCGCTGTTGGCCGAAAGGTTATCATCACAGGATAACTTGTCGGCGCGGTCGGTCTTTTCGCATTTCGCCGGTAGCGATGAGGCTTGTTTCGATGATTATTCCCGACATCAGATCGCGCTTTTTACGCGGTGTGCCGATGCTGTGCAGGCCGCGTCGCCGCATAAGGTTTTGCGTCATATCCTCAATACGGCGGGAATTACGCGATTTACCGATTTTCAGTTCGATGCTGTTCGTCTCGGCATAGGCCTTTACGGTGTTTCTCCGTATGGAGACAATAAGGGTTTACGCACGGTAAGTACGTTGAAGACGACGATTTTGCAGATACGCGATTTGGCTGCCGGAGAAACGGTCGGATACAGTCGTCGCGGGGTGTTGGAGCGACCTTCCCGTATAGCGGCTATTCCCATAGGATATGCCGACGGGTTTGACAGGCATCTCGGCAATGGCAAAGGGTGTGTCGTCGTCAATGGCAAGCGTGCTCCTGTCGTCGGTAATATCTGTATGGACGTAACCCTGATAGATGTAACCGACATCGATTGTCGGGAAGGAGACCGTGTCGAGATATTCGGCGAGCAGTTGCCCGTAGAAGAGATGGCCGGTTGGTTGGATACGATTCCTTATGAGATTCTTACCTCTGTATCTTCCCGGGTGAAAAGGGTCTATTACAGAGAATAGTTCGATGCGGCAATATTGCATGAGCTAAAAAAAGAGCTTTTTATTGCCTAATTCGTAAACTTCACGTACCTTTGTATCGTCTGTTTTCGCGGATGTGGTGTAATTGGTAGCCACGCCAGACTTAGGATCTGGTGACGAAAGTCGTGTAGGTTCGAGTCCTATCATCCGCACAAAAGGGAAAAGGGCTGCATTTTATGCAGCCCTTTTCCCTTTTGTATGATTCGCGGTTATCTGTCGAATAGAAAATGATTCGGCAAATAACCTGTTTTTTTATTTGAAAAATTTCAGGACATAACTCTTATTTCCCGATACGATACGGGCGATATAGAACCCTTCGGGAATGTTCTTCAAGTCGATATACCCTTGCGTGGTGCCGGTAAACGACATGGTACGTCCGTCTATGCCGGTGAGAATGACTTTGTCTGCCTCCGGAATTATCAATAATCCGCTCTTCCGGTTATAATAGGCGGTTTCGGTCGTCGGTGTTTCATCGATGCTGCTTTCGTCTATGCCGACAGGTGCGGAAAGGGCTGTTTCTCCATATTGTGTGGTAGCCGATACTTGATAGCGGATCTCCCCTTCGGGAATGTTTTCATCGGTGAAATGACATTTATCGGTCGTTGCTATTTTTATACCGTTCCGGTAGATGTTGTATCCTGTTATTGCAGAAGATTCGGCGGCAGGATATACGACAATGCCGTCTACAATCCACCAATAAGAGAGACCCGCGTTGTTATCGTCATATCCCCGGAATGCAATGCGCATCTCATTGGAGAGATAAGGCGTGAGATCGAGTGATATTTCTTCATACACGTTTACTGCGGTACTTTGCGTTTTCAGGTCGTAGAGTATTTCCCACGTTTCCCCGTTGTCCGAGCTGACCAGCACATAATAGAAATTATGAGCGTTGTTTTTCTGCGGAGCGATCGATTTGGAATGGAAGTCCAATCGCTGTCCGTGTGCGAAGGAGGGCGAGATGAGCCACTCATCTTGGTGCATGGAATCCCAGTCCGATTCGAGTTTCATAGCATGGGTGCCGTCCGAAACTTCCGTGTATTTGTCGGCCTCTACGTGAATCCACGTTTTGGGATTTTCCGAATCGTGGCGTATCGTCCAGTTGGCGACGGAAGCGGCATTTTCGAAATCTTCGTTCAGTACGGTCGAACCCGATACCGGGGCCGACCACGTAAGCTCCACTTTTCCGTTTACGACTGTTGCCGAGAGGTTCGATGGCGCCAGTATTTCACCCGATGCTTGGGAAACCGTGAGCGTATCGGCTACATCTGCCTCGTCGATGGCATTCAGTATGATGTCGGCGTTACGCGACGACGTGTTTTCATTTTTTGTCAGGGCGGTGATTGTAATCGTCGTTTTTCCTGTGTGGCCTTGCGTGGGCGATATTTCGAGCCACTCGGGTACTGACGTTATCTGCCACGAGGTATCGGCTTCTACGGTAACAGCAGTCGTACTGCCGGCATTGCCGGCTAAGACGACTGTATCGGTCGGCAGATAGATGCGGGAAGCGACGGGTAATAAATCGAATGAGAGGGTCTCGCCGCAAGTCGATATGTTACCAATGGCGAAACGGGCGGTCTCACCGTTGGTGTAAAACGGTTTTTGTGCGGCCTCCCCTCCGAATGCCGTGCGTCCGCTTTCGGCACTGAAAGCAGCTTGTTCGATTTTCCCGTCGGAAGTCGTCGACCCTCCGGGGCGGAAGAGATACAATTCGTCAAATTTGCTGCTGCCGTCATAGGCGTTGTTCCCGGTATATCGGGGATCTACCCGGTATATCAGAAGTCCCGATTCGGGTATGCCGGCATCGAAGCCTTCTTTTTTACGGTATTCGACGATGAAGTATTGGTCCGATCCCGTAGGGCATATTTTATAGGCGATATTGTCTTTGCGGTCTCCGGTAAGCGGGTGGAGAGTGTAAGTTCCGGGTTGGGAGATTTCGGGTATCTCGTCGATCCATTTACAATATTTGTATTTGGTATATGCGCTCATGCTTTGCGGAACGGAGAGATTGTCGGACATCAAATCCCACACGCCGACGGGATTCAGGTCGGTACGTACACTACCGTGATAGAGGTCATACGTGCCTAATGTGTGAGACATTTCATGGCACAGTACACCCGTATTGATTTCAAGGGGTGTTACCATCGAGCCGTAACCGTTGGCATCGTCGAAGAGCATGATGTATTCGTTCACTTTCTTTCCTTGTATGGAGCCTTCTTGGGTATACAATGTGGAACGGTGAGGCCATAACAGGCGCGAATTTCCGATAGCGGAGCGTCCGCTGACGATGATGCAGATGTTATCGATCACACCGTTACCGTCAGCATCTATGACGGCATCGGCCGGGACAATGGTGTCGAGGTAATCCGACAGCTCTTTTACCAGATTCTGTTCTCTCAACAGTTTGTTTGCACCTAAGGCGTCGTCGACATATCCATCGGGATTGATGCTCGAATGTTTCTCGTAATATCCGCGCGGATTTCGGGCTTGATATGAAATGATTTTTCCTTCGCTGTCGGCAGCAGGATAGAAAATACTCGACCAGAAAAGTTGGTTGTAAGAGGCCTCTTTGAAGTAGTTATATACCGAGTTGGCGTCTTCGGTCGAGTCGTTGAACATCTTCTCATAGTGGGAGATCGGTTTCTCAAAAATCGTGTCGCCTTCGTCGGCAAATCGGAGAAAGACCACCAAGTTGCTGAATTCTCCTTTATTTTTCTCCGCAGCTTGCAATGTTGTAGAGATCGTGCAGAATGCGAGGGTGAGAATGAGCAGTTTTTTCATAGTCGTTGCTGTTTATGTTTTTATAAAAGGCGAAAAGGCCGTGAATGAAAGTATCATGTTCACGGCCTTTTATGTTTGTAGGTCGTGAAGCCTTTACGGAATCAATACTTTTTGTGTCGATACGGCGTTGTTGTCGCGAGCCTGCACGATGTAAAGACCCGTACCCAATGCGCCGAGGTCGAGGGCTTCGGCACGAGCCGAAAGAACTTCTTTTCCTCCGGCATTGTAGACTGTGATGTCTGCTTCGCGGGACAGAGAAATGAACCGACCCGTTTGGGCGATATTGATATGGTCGCTATCGGCTTGTGTGCCTGCTATGCCTGCACCTTCGCCGTAAACCTGCACTTTCAAGCCTTGCAGATACATCTCAGCACTACTTTGGTTGCCATTGAGAATTTGGGCGGTTACAGGTTGCTGCTGGTTGAGTTTAAATCCGCTGGCATTTTCGATGTCCTGTACCTCCCAAGTACATTGTCCGGCTCCGTGGTATGAGAGGAAAATGAATGATTTGATATTGGCACAGTCAACAGGTTCCAATTCTCCAAATCCACCTTTTAAGGCCGGGCGGATTGATGATTCGGCCGATAGAAATACAGAGAGGTGATAGCAAGAGGGCAGTTGAAGAAGAATGCTTCCGCCATTGAACGAAGTATAGGGCGATGCCGGAGCAAGTACAATAGCTCCTTTCTTGGCATCTGTCCCTATGGCTGCACCCGTAGAATCTACTCCGGGCAAATATCCATCGGTACCGACTCCGGCAACTGTGGGAGAGATGGTATTATAGAGCGGTTCGAATACATCGGGCTCTACTTCTTCTTGATACATTGTGGGAATTGATTTTATCAATTTGTCGCTGGTGGCGTCTCCGACATATTTGTCGATTTTCTCTTGCGTGTCAAACCATAACCAACCGTTGGAGTCGCAATCGGCCGGTGTGAAGAGATTACCTTGCGCATAGGCGGCCGACGTGAACGCCCCGGCAAAGAGCAATGCGAGTGTAACTGATTTTTTCATAGACAATCTTTTTTAGAGGGTTAGTATTTTATGATTACATTTCGAGCCACGACGGATTCTGAGGAATCCCATGACGACGTATTTCGTCCCACGGAATAGGCCAGTAGTACTGCATTTCGCGGAAATAACGCACGGTATTGTCGGTACCATTGACTGTCTTTTGTCGGTAAACGGTAGGCGTACCGTCGTTGTATTTATAGATGTTTACTCCGTAGAGGGGATTGGTGCTGCCGCTCATTTTTTCTTCGGCTATACCCCAACGCAGGAGATCCCAGTAGGTCGATTTTTCGAATGCCAACTCCACACGTCGTTCATTGACGATGTCGTCCCATGTTATCGATTCATATTCGGGCATGTGTACCCGGCGGCGTATTTCGTTGAGCTTATCCATGGCATCGCCCGTGCGACCCTGTTTGAAGTCGATTTCGGCATAGTCGAGCAGAACCTCGGCATACCGCCAGATAATGCAATTTTGGCTGCTGGCATAAGTATCGTCGTTATCGATTTGTTGGGACTCCCGGACAAATTTTTTCAGATAATATCCCGTGCGGGTGTAGGTCGCCTGCTCCGAGGAGCCATAGGCTGTGAGGTCGGCTCCCCGCACGTATTCGCGATCTCCGTATTTTTCATAGGTATAATGTATTTCGAGCGTTTTCCCTTTGAACGAACAGCCGTCATAGAGGATATTGGCATAGAACCGATAATCCCGGTTTTTGTATGGGTCGGAAGCATCGTAATCGGAAGCCGTCTCGATGGGCTGGCCGCTTACGGTTCGGTATTCATCGACGTGGTTCTGTGTGGGAACATAGGCGGCAAAAGTGCCGTAGCACGAGGGAGGAGCGGTTTCCCGGTCGAGCTTATGCCCGAATTCGGTATCGAAGTTGCCGTCGTCGCTGTGTTGTACCTCCCATATCGATTCCTTGCTGTTTTTGGTCAAGAATATGTCGTGGTAAGCATTTGCTATGCCGTCTTGTGTCGTCTCCGATATTTGCACCAGTTCATACCGGTTGAGAGACATGAGCGAGTCGTACGATTCTGCGGCAAGCGTGTACATGCGGTCGGTGCGGTCATCGGGAAATCCGAGATAAGATTCCGTCCGGTTTTGAAATTTGACGCCCGAAGCCCAGAAATAGGTTTTTGCTTTGAGCATATAGGCCGCACCTTTCGAAGCACGTCCCGCATCGCTTTCGGAGATATTTGCGTCGAGCAGAGCGGCTGCTTGACTCGCTTCGGAAACGATGAAATTGACGGTTTCCTCATAGGTGGCGCGCGCGAGTTTGCGGCTATCGGTAAGCGGGTCGTACGGCTCGGTCAGAATTATGGGAGCGCCGTACATGCGCAACAACAAGTAGTAGTAATAAGCTCTGAAAAAATGAGCTTCTCCCAATATCCGTTGTTTATGCGCACCTTCGGGTATCTGGTCGGCGTTTTGGAGTAAAACGTTGATCGAACGTATCTGTGTGTAATAGGTGCTCCATTTGGTGCGTCCGCGAGTCGTCAACTCCTGCTGGCTGCTGCGGAGTATGTCTCCGTAGTCGGCGTTGTACCAGTCGGCACGGCTTACGGTCATCTGGTCGGCATACCAGGGTTCGTATTCCCTTCCTATCCCTTTCATGATGGTCGTAACATAAGTAGAGAACCCGTTGTCCATATTCCGGTACCAGGGCAGCACGTATTCGTCGAGAAGGAGCTGGTCGCCCCAAATGGCGTTTTCCGATAGTTTGTCATAAGGCACTTCTTTGAACAAGTCGTTGCAACTTGTCGATACACTCAACAGAAGTCCCGAGAAGAATGCGATATATAAGAGTCTTTTCATTGTCATTGGGTGTAGGGTTAGAAGCCGAAATTAAGGGTAAGACCGTAAGACCGCTGTATGGGATACCCGCGCAACGATTCGGGGTCGATGCCGTTTTCGAGCGAAGATATGGTAAAGAGGTTGCTTCCTTGCAGGGCGATGCTTACCGAGTTGATTTTTTTCTTTTGGAGCAACTTGGCCGGCAACGCATACCCGATGGTGAGAGAGCGCAACCGCAAGTAGTTGCAGTTCCGTATCCAAAAATCCGATTCTCTCCGGTTATTGTCGTTTTTCGATGCGAATTTGATTCTCGGATAGGCTGCATCGGGATTATCTTCCGTCCATGTATCGGTGAGGTGGTAACGTTGGAATCGTTGCAAGCTGCCGCTTTCGAGAGTATAGAGCTCATTGATTTGTTGCTTGTATCCGGCAACTCCCTGTAACATGGCATTCATGAACAACCCCTTGTAACTGAAACCGAGGCTGAGGCTCATCGAGAAATCGGGATAGGCCGAGCTTTTTACATAGATACGGTCGTTGGCTGTGATGACGTGGTCTCCGTCTTGGTCTTTGTACTTGATGTCGCCCGGAGCCAATGTCGCGTTACCCTGCCCGTCTTGGTCGATAGGATAGTTGGCAATTTCTTCCCACGACTGGAACAAACCGTCCGACTCGTACAGCAACCATAACTGACTGCTGCGCCCTTTTCTCCTTTGGTGCGCCACGACCGACGATTCATCGCCGTAATCGAGTACTTTGTCGAATGTTTTCGATAAAGTGATGCCTATATCATATTTGAATTGGCCGATACTATTTTTATGCGTGATAGTCAGGTCCCAGCCCCATGCTTTTACTTTTCCGAAATTGATGTAAGGAACATTCCCGTCGGTCCCGGCCGAAGGCGGGTAAAGGTAGGTGGGTGCGTATGTGAGCATATCGGTTTTGAAACGCCAATAATATTCGTAAGTTACGGCAAAACGGTTTTTCCATAAACCTGCATCTACGGCAATATTATAGTCGTGGCTTTTTTCCCAGCGCAGGTCGGGGTTGGGGAAACTGCTCGGGTCGGGAATGATGCCCGGCTTGAAGTTCCCGCCTATCTGATAGCCCGAGTTGGTCGTATAGATGTAATTCATCAGGTAGCCGTAATCGGTGAGTACGGCGTCGCGACCCAAGATACCGGTAGAAGCACGGAATTTGAGATTGGAAATGACCGGTTGGTCCCAGCTCCGGAAAAACGATTCATTCGAGAGTACCCATGCGCCCGATACGGTCGGGAAGAATCCCCAGCGGTTGTCGGGCGGGAGTTTGGTCGAGCCGTCGACACGGAAACTTGTTTCGATGAAATAGCGGTTATCGTACCCGTAAGTAAACCGTCCGATGAGGGAAGCCCTTTGGTAGAAATATTCATTGCCGACCAGCTTGCTGTCGGTTGCCGTCCCGATTACTTCGGGATATTTTCCTGCCATATCGTTGTTGGTGCCCGTCATATAACGATTGCGGTAGTCTTGGTAGTTGACAACGAGCATGGCGCTGAAATCGTGCTTCTCATTGAACGTATTGGTGTAGTTGATACCACCTTCGAAAAGTTTATTGTCGACAAACTGGTCTCGTTGCGAAAGAGAGATTTTTGCCGTCGGATAGGTCGTCAACGGGTCTTCCGAAATTTCTCCCGTCGTATTGTCATAGAGATAGAGGGTTTCGGGACTGCTGAAAGTGGTATTTATCGAGTTGTTGTTGTCGACCGTTGCTTTGAGGTAGATCGACATGCCTTTCAAGAAAGGAAGTTCGTAGTTGAGTGTAGCCGATATCGTGTTGAAGTTCGTTTTGTTACGGATATATCCGCCCAGTCCTTCGACGGCAAGTAACGGGTTGCTTCCGCTGAGGCTGGCGAGTTCGCCGGTCGTAAAGCGCAATACTTGCAGCGGGGAGTAACTATATGCTGCGTCGATGGTCGTGTAACTTGTATTTTTATTGTTCGACCGGTTCCCGGTTATGTCGAGGGAGAGGGTCAGACCTTTTACGATATAGGCGTCGAGCTTGGCCGAGTAGTTGAAGCGGTCGCGCCCCACACCCGAATAGAGACCTTTCATGTGGGTGTAACCTCCCGAAACGTAATATTTTACGAATTTGTTTCCGCCCGATACCGAAAGGCTGTGCAGCGTCGAGAATCCGAATTTGTCGAGATAATCGAGCAGATTTTCGTTCCCATAAAGATTGGGATTGCTTTTTATGGCATTGAGGTCGTATTTTTCGTAGACGTCGTCTCCACGGGCGTCGACAGCCCGATTGTAAAGTGTGGCGAATTCTTCGGCGTTGAGGAAGTCGGGCAGGCAGGTGGCTTGTTGCATATTGAACTGTCCCCGATAGTTGACCCTTACCTTCTGATTGTCTTCGCCGCGTTTGGTCTTGACGAGGATTACGCCGTTGGCTGCACGGGCTCCGTAAACGGCTGCCGCCGCACCGTCTTTGAGCATGGAGATGCTCTCTATGTCATCGGGATTGAGGTCGGAAAGACGCATCTCGCCGTCCGATGTGTTTTCTCCGAATCGGGGAACTCCATCGATGACCAAGAGGGGTGTACCGTTGATGCCGCGGATACGTATGTCCGATTCTTTTCCCGAGCTGGGATCGCCGCTCGAATTTTGTACCGAAACACCGGCTACGAGGCCTACCAGAGCCTCGTTTACATTCATGACGGGCATACGTTTCAGGTCTTCTCCCCGTACCACTTCGACCGAGCTGGTGAGTGATGATTTTTTCTGTGTACCGTAACCCACGACAACTACGTCGTCGAGTTGCTGGGCATCTTCTTCGAGTGTGATTTTTATGTTATCGGTCGTTGGTGTGATTTTTACTTCATGGGTACGATAACCCAGGAATGTGGCAATAAGGGTCGATTCGGAGTTCTGCACCGTCAATGAAAATTGTCCGTTACCGTCGCTGATCGTTGCCGTCGTCGTGTCTTTGATTTTCACCGTGGCTCCGGCAATGGGATTTCCCGATGAATCGACGATATATCCCGTTACTTTTCGCGAACCTGTTTCCTGTCCGATGGCAGGTAGGCCCCAGAAAAGGGAAAATAAAAGCAGTAAGGCGATATGTTTCATCATAATATTACTCAGAAGTGGTGGTTCAGTTGAACAGCTCTTTTATCCGCATGAGTTGATAGTCGTAGAAATCGCGTGTCGTTTTGTCGCTTGTACGGGCACGTTGTTGCTTGTAAAGCGATTCGATTTTTTTGAGGTGTGCGGTCATCAGCGGAGCGATACGGGTGTTGGAGATACCCGGCTGCCCCATATTTATACGCAGGAAAGAAACTTCTTCTTCCCGATTTGCTTCGCATGCCGTATGGCTGCACGGTACGTCGGGACTATATCCCAAAGAGACTATTGCCTGATAATCGGAGAAGGCTTTTGTCGAACTTGTCTTTTTACCGGAAGTGGGCGTAAGTCCGCTGTATTTGATAATGACGGCAAGTGCAGCCGATTGAATGTCGCGCTCGGCGGCATCGAGCTTTTTCCCTTGATAAGAAGCCTTGAACAGTTCTGTCAGGGCATCGTCGAGATAAGTATCGAGGGTATAATTTTTGCGGTTGTTTACAAGTCCGCTTTCTTCGATGCGATACAACGCCGTACTGTTGAGCATACAACCGACGATACTGCGGCGCAGGTTATCGTTGCAGTTGAGGGTACGATCGAGTTTCATCATCAGTTGGGTCGGGGTGAGCCAGTCGTTGTAAGTACGGGCTTGGCGCATGAGCCATTGCATGGCTTTTTTCTGGGTTGCCCGATCGAGATGTGTGCGAGCGGCGTTTTTCCCGCCTTGGCGGGCATCTTTGAATTCAACACCGCCGATGTAAGTCATGACGTGCCCTATGTGACGGGAATATTGTTTTACCAGTTGGTCATATATTTCATCGAGGTCGTCATACGGTTTGCCTGGCTCGGCCGCCCATTTTTCGAGGTTGGACATGATGATTTTGAGATTCGAGATCGCATAATCGCCGGCTCGCAGATGGTCGTTGCTCAAATCTTCGGTTTGATCGGTGGGGTCGATGATCGCCATAAATTGTTGCGCTCCGAATTCGTACATGGGGTCGGCTTTTTTCTCCTCTATCCATTGGGTGAGGGTCGCCACTTCTTCGGTCGGAGTATTTGCTCCGGGAATAAGGCGGTATCCCCATGCAATTGCGTAGATGTCATAAACGCCCAAAATGGGAGGCGTCAGTTTGACACCCCGGTCGAAGTCGCCGGGTTGTGCGATGTAGTTGTTGCGGGCATAGTCCATGATACTGGGAGTCGTGCCGTATTTTTGCGTGAAAGAGGGGCTGCGCAGCGAATCGACGGGATAGGCATAACTGGCACCCATGTTGTGCATCAGACCCAGCGTATGGCCTATTTCATGTGAAGCGACGTACCGCATCGACTCTCTCATGACGTCATCGTCGAATACCGGTTTGCGTACTCTCGTGTCGGTGGCTGCCGTCTGGCAGAATCGCCAGTTGTGCAGTAACGATACGATATTGTGGTACCAAATGACGTCGGCGGTAAGGATTTCTCCGCTACGCGGGTCGACAAAGCTGGGACCCATTGCATTCGCTATTGTTGTCGCGGCATATTTTACACAACTGTAACGCATATCGTCGGGGTCGAAGTCGGGGTCGTTCTTGGGATAGTCGCGAGCCTGAATGGCATTTTTGAAACCGGCCGCCTCAAAGGCTGTATTCCAGTCTTCGATACCTTGTTTCACGACATCTCTCCACTTGTCGGGAAATGCACTGTCGACATAGAAGATAATCGGTTGCCGTGGCTCGACAAGTTCTCCGGCGAAGTAACGTTCCATATCTTCCTCTTTCGGTTCGAGACGCCAGCGATGTATAAACGTGTAATCGTCGACTTTATCTTTTTCTGTCGTATAGAGCGACCGGTCGCTGTAAAAATATCCCACACGGTTGTCTTGCAAGCGCATGCGCATGGGTTCGTCGGGAAGGACGATAAACGACCGGTGTACTTGTACGGTGTAAGGCTCGTCCATAGGAGAGGTGTTGAACGACAAGTTGCTCTTTATTTCAATATTCCGGGGGAATGCCTTTACTTCGGTGATTGATGAAGCGTTCGACACAAAAGAGCCTTTTATGGAGTTGCCTCCACCCATCAGTTTCGAGAGCGGATTTGTCGGTTTTATGGGGCTGATACATTTCTCATTTCCTCCGAAGAAAGAGGTTACATCGATGACGACATTCCCCTTGTTGCGAGCTTCGATTTTGAAAGCCTTCAATACGGGATTCAAAAAGTTCTTGTCGAAGGCTGCTGCAATCGACTCTTTTTCGTCGACGCTGTTTTGTGTCTGCACCTTATGCAGATATACGTTGATACTGTCGCGGCTCAGTTGCAGCAAGATAGGTTGGGTTGCCATCTGTCCGGCGACGAAGTCCTGCGTATTGCTGGTGGCAGCAATGCGGTTCGACAACATATAGGTGTGCTCGAATGCCGAGTCGGGAATTTCCCAGAAGAGTTTTCTCTGTGGGGTGAAGTGCGTTGTCAGAAGTCCTTCCTTGGAGACTGCGTCTTTTATGAGTTTCCGATATTCGACGCTGTCTTTGTTCTCTTTCGGTTTGGGAACGACGAGTGTCGTATCGTTTTTCTTTTTTGAAGATTTTTTTCTTTTTGCAGAGGCATCTGTTGAAAATCCGGTCAAAAAGCCGAAAATCAAAGCGAAACAGATAAGGCTTACGTTAAAGGTTTTCATATGATATGGTTTCTGTGTGTTTGTTCTTTTGTTACTCGTCTTGGGGAGAAATACTTTCTCTTTGCTTCGTTTTTTTATGATGTGCTTAGCAAAAAAACAGGAAAATGTTTTTCGCTGGTGCAATAATTTATATCTTTGCGCAAAGATATACAATAATATAAAAAAACTTGATTGCGATGAGAAAAATTACCTTTTTTTTAATGTTTACATTGTTCGCTTTCGTTTTGAAAGCAAACGATGGTGTGATGCTCACGCTGAAAGCCGAGCCGGGTAAAAGTCTCGATTTTGACGTTTATGTAACCAATGAGTTGCAAAATATTTCGGTCGATTGGGGCGATGGAAATAAGCAGGTGTATGAAAATGTCGCTTCTATCCAAGCTAATAGCGATTTGCCCACAAAGATCTCGGGAACAGTGTCAGGAGAGGGTACTGTAACGTTTTATGGTGATCCTTTGCAATTGTATAGTTTTGAGTCTGTTGCGGCTTTTGATGGCTCGAAAATATCTGTTGTAGACTTATCTGCTGTAATAAATCTGGAACAGTTGACAATGCAAAGTCATGCGTTGACCCAAATCGATTTGAATAAGTTGACGAAACTTACGTCGTTGACCCTTTCGGGGAATGCGCTGTCTGCCATAGATTTGAGTCAATGTTCGGAAATTAAGGCGTTGGTGGTTTCTGACAATAAGTTGTCGAAAATCGATTTAAGCAATCTTTCCAAATTGTCTTCGTTGACGATTTCAAATAATACGCAACTTTCCGAGGTGGTTTGGCCGACCGAGGCTGCTTCTTTTAAAACAATCTATGCATTGAACCTCTCATTGTCGGGAGCATTGAATTTGACACAATATCAGGCACTTAACTTTGTGAATTTCAATAATAACAAATTGACGTCTCTTGACCTGAGCGGATTGGAGATGGATCGAGTATTCTGTATGAACAATCAATTGTCGGAATTGAAAGTGGATAACGTGATATCGTTATTGAATTGCTCGGGAAACAGATTGACCCCGGCTACTCTTCCGGCTGTGAGTCCGAAGACATATACTTATGCTCCGCAAACGGCAGTTTTGCCTGCGGCTCAAATTTTGGAAGGCGAAAGTATCGATCTCTCGACGTTGGGCGGTGAAGGCGATGAACTTACCTATACATGGAAATATGCCGACGGTACGGCGATAGATGCAGCCGACTGTGTCGATAAAGGTAATGGAGTATTCTCATTCCCGAATGTTCTCGACAAGGCTGTTTATTGTGAGGTGTCTTCAAAACTTTTCCCCAAATTTACCGGTTCGAATGTGTTAAAAACGACCGAAGTAAGAGTCGGTTTTACCGGTACGATATTGACATTGAGTGCCGAGGCCGGGAAAGCTCTCGATTTTGACGTCTATTTGGTCGATACATTGCAAAATATCGGCGTTGACTGGGGGGATGGTAAAAAAGTGGTGTATGAAAATGTTGCTTCCAATCCGGATATTGATTGGCCTACCTCTATTTCGGGGACGGTAGCCGGAGAAGGAACGGTAACTTTGTATGGCGATCCTGCCCAGTTGTCGAGATTTGAGGCTTTGGGCGCCCTTGAAGGATCCAAAGTTTCATCGATAGATGTTTCAAAGGCCGAAAATCTTACGACTCTTACGGTTTCGAGCCATGCTCTCACCTCCATAGATTTGAGTCATAATCTGTCTATTTCATCTTTGGCTTTGAATAATAACCAGTTGGCCGAAGTCGATTTGAGCAAGCACACTCATTTGTATAGCGTGGATTTGAGTAAGAACAGCTTGACGAAACTCGATGTCTCTCAATCTCCCTCTTTGTGGAAATTGGTTGTTTCCGATAACCAAATAACAGAACTGTCCTTGCCGACAGAAGCTCCCGGTTTCACAACATTTACGGCTTTGAACAATCGGTTTGAAGGATCATTGGATTTGTCGGTATATCCGAAATTATCCGCGGTGAATGTATCTGGAAGCAAATTGGTATCAATCGATGCTTCGGGATTGAACTTGGCAACGCTTTTCTGCCAAAACAACCAGTTGACGGAGTTGAAGGTGGACAGTGTGAAGACGACATTGAATTGCATGGGAAACAAATTAACCCCGGCTACTTTGCCGCAACTCAATGTAAAGAACTATACCTATGCTCCGCAAGCGGTTTATATGTTGGCCGATAGTGTTGTAAAAGTTGGCGATGAAGTAGACTTATCGACACTTGTTGCCGCCAATGATGAGGTAACTTATGTATGGCGATATGATGAGACTACTGTGGCAGATGCTTCGCTTTATACCGTAGAAAACGGCGTAACGGTATTCAATGCGGTTCCGCTCGACAAGGTGTATTGTGAAATCGTGTCGACACTCTTCCCGAAATTTACGGGTGCAAATGCGTTTGTAACGACGGCAGTGAAAGTAGAGAAAGGTGCTTCGTCCATCGATGAGACTTCGGCAGAAGCACCTGCCCGCATTTATGCTGTTGCCGGTCGTGTTGTCGCAGAAAATCTTTTGCCGGATACTCTGGTGTCCGTATATTCGCTTTCGAGCGTGAAATGCGGCGAGAAAGAGAGTGTTGACGGTAAGGCCGAGTTTGAATTACCGCAGGGCGTTTATCTTGTTGTTGCAGGAAAAGAGGCTTATAAGGTTGTTGTTCCGTAAAGGATAATCGATTGTATAATGATAGAAACTCCCGTCTGTAATATCGGACGGGAGTTTCTGTTTGCGGAGGATAATGGATTTGCTTGGGATTAGACCTGTTATTTCGGATAGCTATCTGAAAAGTGGGAGACGAGATGTCCGTCCCGAGAAGGAGTTATCATAAAAAAAGCTCTGCTATTGCAGAGCTTTTTTTATTCCTTTTGTTGCGGATTATTCGCCCGGGTGGATAGCACCGGTGGGGCAAGCGTCGGCGCAAGTGCCGCAATCAACGCATTTATCGGCATCGATTTTGTAGATATCGCCTTCCGAGATAGCGTCGGAGGGACATTCGCTCATGCAAGTGCCGCAAGCAATACAATCATCGCTAATAACGTAAGCCATAGTTTTGAGTTTAAAAAATTAATACTAATAGTAAGTGTGTCCGGCAAAAGTACGGCTTTTCTTTTTCTTGACAAATTAAATTGGATTTTTTTTGATGGGGAGTGTTTTTTTGACAAATCTTTTTCTTCTCTTACGGGCAATATTTCTATGTTTTTTGCGTTTTATTCATACTTCCGAAAAACGATTGAGAAAGATATTATTCATATGGGTATGTTTTGTTGCCGCCGTTTCGGTATCGGCGCAGCAACAAAAGTTGCAGCGCTTGCCGTTCGTCGACCAGCGGCGTATTCATTTCGGTTTTTCTGTCGGTACGCATGTGCAGGATTTGGCTATCCGGCATACCGGAGCGGTAACCGGAGGCGGAGAGACATGGTTTGCCGAAGTACCCTCTTTCTCTCCCGGTTTCAATGTCGGCTTGGTTGGCGACCTTTATATTTGTCCGTATCTCAATCTTCGTTTTACCCCGACCCTGCTGTTCGGTAATAAAACGGTGGAACTGCGAGAGGATCATAGCGATACACGGCGCACGGTCGATCTGAAATCGACTTATATCATGATGCCTGTGAGTATCAAATACAGTGCCAAAAGGTTGAATAATTATTGTCCTTATTTGTCGTTGGGGGTGGCTCCGACGATCGACATCTCGAAAAAACGAAACGACTTGTTGCGCCTCAATACTTATGACACGTATCTCGAAGTGGGAGTAGGGTGCGATATTTATCTGCCGTTTTTCAAATTGATACCCGAGTTGAAATTTTGTTTCGGGTTGAGCGACGTGGTGAAACATAAACGGAACGACCTTGTCGATCCGCTCGATATTAAATATACCCAAGCTGTAAGTAAGGCTTTTTCGAGGCTTGTGGTGTTGAGTATTTATTTTGAATAGGCTGATTATTTGTCTGTTATGCCTTTGGTTGTGATTCGGAAGAAGTTGTGTGTAAATATTTAACAATTTATTTTTTGGAAGTTCCATATAAAGGTTATATCTTTGCACCACGAAAATATCGCGGGGTGGAGCAGTTGGTAGCTCGTTGGGCTCATAACCCAAAGGTCGCTGGTTCGAGTCCGGCTCCCGCAACTAAGAAAGAGGGTCATCGTAAAAACGATGACCCTCTTTGCATATAAAACTGTTTGAATGATTGCGATGAGGTATTACAGACATGTCATTCCGAGTGAGGCTGGTAGGCCGGCGAGGGATTTCCGATTCTCTATCAGTAGAGATTCTTTATTTCACTTCGTTCCATTCGGAATGGCAGTTATGTGATTCCGGCGTGTTAGCGAGGAATCTCTGTTTCTTCCCATAAGATTCTTCCTCCTTTACAGTCGTCAGAATGACAAGATTGTCATCTCAACCGCATGTGAGAGATCTCATGCAAAATGCATTCTCGGCATGAGATTTTTCACTCCGCTTACGCTTTGTGAATGAATGTTGGAAATCTCAGGTCTCGACGGTAATTACTTTCCCGGTCGGCACATACCAGATGTATCCTCGGGTCGTGTAACCCATTTCCTGCAACAGATGCATATAGCCGGCGACTTGTTTGCGATGGGTCGGCCGTTCCACGCCGAATTTGTAGTCTATGACCGTTGCTCCTTCATTATCGATGATAATACGGTCGGGGCGGTAAACACCTTGTTTCGGTTGTAGAATTTCCTGCTCGTTCAGAATGCGATTGCCGGCCTTGAACCAGCGTTGTTTTTCCGGTTCGGATAATTGGGTGCGTAGCATTTCCTCTATTTCTCGGCCTTCATCTGTCGAAATTTCTCCTATGTGCACATGTTTTTGTATAGCGGCGGATATGTCGTCGGCTGTCTCGATGGTACTGAGTACGCGGTGGCATACCGTGCCGTGATGACGACGGTCTTCGGGGTCGAAGAAGCTCTGTCCCATAAGGCGCAGATGCAATCGTTTTCCCGGGAGTATCGAGTGGTAGGGCGTCGGCCGGAGAGGTTTGCTATGTTCGACCCCGTTGTGGAAAAGGGGGGTGCCGAGTGTGTACCGTCCTGTTTCGCGATCATAACCGGCGCTCAGGTCGGCATACGGTTTTCCGTCTATCGATGAGGAAACACCGTTTTCTTCGAGGACGTTTTGCAATAAGGTGCCGATATTCAGCCCTGAGACTTTCGGAACGAAAATGTACAACTCTTCCCGGGCTCGGGTAAAGGCTACGTAAGCCAGATTGAGATTGTCGATATATGTGTGTATCTGTTCCGTGAAATAGGTCCGGGCATAGATCGTCGAAGCCAGGTCGCCGTGATAGGCGATGGGAACGACCGGGAGATTGTCGAAAGGTTCGGCAGTCCCGGCCCATAATATCGGCGCTTGCGAAGGACGGTGGTCGATGGGCCAGTTGCAAAATGGAATGATGACGATTTTGAATTCCAGACCTTTCGATTTATGTATGGTCATGATGCGTATTGCATCTTGTTCCTGCGGTGTGGAGAGGGAGCGGGTACACCCTTTTTCGCGCCACCAAGAGAGGAACGAATTGAGGTCGGACGATCGTTTGTCGGTATATTGCAGTACGAGGTCGAGAAAAGCTTGTATGAAAACATTTTCGTCTCCGTTTGTATCGACGGGAAAGAGATCGATTATTTTTTCGCATATTTCATATAGAGGTTCTCCCCGGAAATGTTCTATCCGATGCAGTATTTCCTCTTTTGTCTCGCTGTTCAGTATGTGGCATATTTCGGGAATGGCCTCGTCGGGAGATTTTTTCCGGTAGGCGGTTTCTATCTGGTATAATGCCGTAAACCGGGTCAGCGGCTCTTGCGGTGTGTTCAGATAATCGAGCAAGGCAATGATAAGCTGTACAGTCGATGAGTTGCCGATGTACAAGGCTTCGTCGGAGATGACGTCGTATCGGTAGTGCGATTCGGTTGCCGATGCCTGTTCTTGGAGCAAATATTGTACGATGCGGTTTCCCTCCTCTTTGGTGCGTACCAGTATGGCGATGTCGCGCAATGCGACGCCGCGGTCTTGCAAGTCGCGCAATATCTCTGCCGTGCGATTCATGGCTTTGTCTCGGGCTCGGCTTTCGTCTTCGTTTTCTTGGGTGTTTTCAAAGAAATCGATTTCGACATATCCGCCTTCTGCTGTTTTTTCTTTACCTATTTTTTGTGCAGCGTTCCGGTAGGCCAGTTCTATTTTGCGGCACAAGTTTTCGTCGTCTTGTAGGGGGACGGGCAGATTTTCGTTGAGAATCTGCTGCAAGCGGGCCGAGGCTCGGTCGAAAAAAGTGTTGTTGAAGCGGACGACCTCTTTTTCGCTTCGCCAGTTGGTATCGAGTGTCTCGTCGTGTAATTCCTCTTCCGAAAAGTAATCGGGAAGTTTTTCGTTGAGTAATTCCCAATCGGAGTTTCTCCATCGGTAGATACTCTGTTTTACATCTCCTACGAGCAAATTGGTCAGTCCCCGGTCATTGCTCTCTTTGATGAGGGGGTAAAAGTTTTTCCACTGGGTCGCCGAAGTATCTTGGAACTCGTCGATGAAAAAATGGTCGATGTATGTTCCTATTTTTTCGTAGACAAACGGCGTGTCGTCGTGCCGGATTATTTTTCGCAACAAATCGTTGGTATCGGAAAGCAGGAGGGTTCCGTGTTCGCTTTGATATTCTTGTATGTGATTTACGATGTCGTTGATGATACCCAGTGTGTAAAGGTATTTTTTTGTGTGGCGTGCCGACAGATACTCTTTGTAGGGTGTGCCGTATAGGACGATGATTTCTCGGAAGATCCCGCGTAACGTCGTTTCTATGCGGGTCATGGCATCGCTTATATCGGCGGACGTTTTACTTTTGGTATACCATTTGGTTACGTCTTCTTCGGCGATTTGCAAGAATCTGTCGCTTGGCGGTTGGGTATAGTTCCCATTTATCCATTTGCGTAATGTCATGGCGCCCGATTTATTTCCGTATTTGAAATCTTCGGGTGAGAGACCGTTGGTCGAGAGAAGGGTAAGTGCAGCTTCGGCACGTTCGCGTACCTGCTTTTCAAATGCCCGCTTTCCGTTGTCGAGAGCTCCGATATACCTCGATAGGAACTGCTTGTCTTGCAATCTTTTTTCGAGAGTCTCGCTTTGGCTTTTGAATTCTTCTTTGAAAATTTCTCCGGCCAGTTCATCTATCTTTTTTCTGAAATTTTTATATGTGTCTTCCTCTACCTGCTGACGGGCGTAGTTGACCAGCCATTTCAAGAGTTCTTTGTTTTCTTTTTTTTCGAGGTCGAAAAAAAGATTATCTACGGCCTCGGTAAGGACGTGCGCACTGTCAAGTTCTATATTATATCCGCCCGAGTATCCGATTTCGTGCATGAATGCTCGGGTGATTTGTTGGAAAAATCGGTCGATCGTACTGATGTTGAAACCAGAAAAGTCGTGCAGCAATGTATATAGTTGTTCGGCCGCCTGTTTTTTCAAGGTGTCGATGTCGTGTGTGATGCCGTCCCGACCGAGCAGTTTGTCGAGATAGTCCGATTCTTGCGGAGCGTGGGCCAGAATATCGAGTTGCTTGATGATACGTTGCTTCATCTCATCGGTCGCCTTGTTGGTAAACGTTACCGCCAAGATGCGCCGGAAAAGTCTTTGACGTTCGCTGGGCAACAAGCCTTCCTCCAGCTCGGGGGGCGCGAGAAGCAGCTTGATATATTCGAGGGTGAGCTGGTAGGTTTTTCCGGAACCGGCCGAGGCTCGATAGACATTCAACATAAGTCCCTATATGATGCGGGTACGTGTGTACCCCTCTTTGGTGAGAATCTCTTTTACTTTTTGTCGTAGATCGCCTTGTATCAGAATTTCGCCGTCGCGAGCCGATCCGCCTACTCCGCATTTGGTTTTCAATAGTTTGGCCAACTCTTTCAAGTCGTCGTCCGAGCCGATGAATCCCGTGATGAGTGTGGCTGTTCTGCCGTTGCGGTGGCGCTTGTCGAGTTCGATGCGCAACGATTGTTTTTCGGCGGGCAAAGTTTCCTGCTCTTCCGCATCATCGGTTTGGTAGTCAAAGTCGGGGTTGGTGGAGTAGACGATATTCAGGCGCTCTTTCCAGTCGTTGTTTTTGCTCATGTTCAGATTGTTATTTGCCGCGAAATATATTGGAAAAAAGTAAATAGTTTCCTCAAATTTAGTACGGAATATGCACTTTGCCAAAAAAAATATTACTTTTGTGGTTCGGAAAAATAAATGAGAGAAATGGCAACCGGAAATTCGAGGACATCAATAAGTCTGCCCGAACCCTCGTTGCGGCGTTTGCCGTGGTATTTAGCTTATGTTAAGTTGCTGCGCGACAAGGGAGTGGAATATGTTTCGTCGACACAGATATCGAAAGAAATAAATGTCGACGCCTCTCAGATTGCAAAAGATTTGTCGTTTATAAATATTTCGGGAAAAACCCGGGTCGGTTATGAGGTCGGTTCACTCGTCGATGCTTTGGAAAAGTTTTTGGGTTTCGGCGAAAAACACAAAGCCGTCATTTTCGGTGTCGGTAGTTTGGGGGCGGCCTTGTTGCAGGATTCGGGGTTGGCGCAATACGGTATGAATGTGATTGCCGGTTTCGATGTCGATAAGGCGATCATCAATACGCGTATCAACGGTATTCCTGTCTATGATGTGGCCGACTTTCCCCGGGTGCAGCAAGAACTCGACGCTTGTATAGGGATTCTCACCGTGCCGGTCGACCGTGCCCAAGAAGCCTGTAACGATATGATTGCCGGCGGAGTGCGAGCTATTTGGAATTTTACGCCTTATCGCATAAAAACCCCCGATGATATCGTTGTGCAGAACACATCGATTTATGCGCATCTGGCAGTGATGTTCAATCGTTTGAATCATACGTTGGGAAAATAACCTGTTGTCCGTGCCGGAGATTTTTTCGGTATAGGATATGTTCCAAAAATCCGTTATATGAAAATTTTTGCCGTGGGGTGGAACTACCTCAATCACAATAAAGAAATGAATCGTGCGTTATTACCTAAGGAGCCGGTTCTTTTCATGAAGCCCGATACGGCGCTGTTGAAAGACGGAAAACCGTTTTTCTTGCCGCCTTTTTCGGAACGGATCGAATACGAAACCGAGCTTGTTGTGCGTATCTCTCGATTGGGAAAAAATATCGCTCCGCGTTTTGCACATCGTTATTACGATGCGGTAACTGTGGGGATCGATTTTACCGCCCGCGATTTGCAAGCCCGGTTGCGGGCCGAGGGTTCTCCGTGGGAAATTTCGAAAGGCTTTGACGGGTCGGCGGTAGTCGGCGATTTTATTCCGGTCGATGAGGTGGCCGGTAATTTGCAGGATTTGCATTTCTCTTTGAGAATCGATGGAAAAGAGGTCCAAAGAGGACATACGGCCGATATGATTTTTCCTGTCGATGAAATGATAGCGTATATCAGCCGATTCTATACCTTGCGTATGGGTGATTTGCTTTTTACCGGGACGCCCGAAGGGGTTGGCCCCGTTGCCATCGGAAATCGTCTGCAAGGATATTTGGGCGAACGCCAACTGCTCGATTTTCATGTTCGGTGATAGTTCCCGCTCCGGTAACGACCGAGGAATGAAAGTATGAGAAAATATATCGTTTTTTTTATCGCTCTTGTTTTATTGTGCGGGAGGTATGTCTCTGTCGCGGCGCAGCCGTCGAGCCGATATACCACCTCTTCGGTTCTCTCTTCGGGCAAGTGGGTGAAGATACAGATTGATGAGACAGGATTGTACCAACTTACTTACGATGAGTTGAGAGAGTGCGGATTTTCCGACCCTTCTCATGTTGCTGTCTTCGGTTACGGCGGAGCGATGCTTTCCGAAGATTTCTCGACCGAGTATGTCGATGACCTGCCTCAGGTCCCGGTGCTACATACGGGTAATAAGTTGATTTTTTATGGACAGGGGGTATTGTCGTGGTCGGTGCAGAATGGCCTTTTTGTACGTTCCCGTAATCCATATTCGATGTACGGATATTATTTCCTGACTCAGCTCGATACGGCTCCGCTTTCGCCCGAATCGGTCGCTTCGAGCACACTCTCGCCCTCTCTTGCTGTTACAACTTTCCATGACAGAGTTTTGCATGAAGTGGAGGCCGTAAGTCCGGGGCGTATGGGACGGAATTTTTATGGGGAAAATTTTTTATATACGACGGTACGGAATTTTTCTTTCGATATACCCGGCATTACGACGACTCCTGTTACGGCGCAAATGCGTTTTTTAGCCAAGTCTACTTCCGCTTCGTCGTCGGTGAGTATGCAAATTAACGGTGGAGAAACCAAGTCCGCTACGATTGCCCCTATCCTCGACTCCGACGGGCAAACGTATAAATGCGGTGTCGAGGCTTCGATACAGACGACATTTGTGCGTAACCCCGAAAACGCTGATGTGGTGAAGATTTCATTTTCGGGAAATGGGGCAACGGCAGCTTATCTCGATTATATCCTTTTGAATATGGAGCGGGAGTTGCGGTTTTATGACGGGCAAGTGGCATTTCGGCATCGCTCGGCAGCTACACGGCGTTTGCGGTATGATATCGATGTGTCGGGAGCTGTTTCTCCGCAAGTTTGGGATGTAACCGTTCCTTATGCTCCGCAGTCTATCGATGCGGAATTGTCGGGAGGAAAATTGTCGTTTGTTTCCCCGCAGGCCTCGTTGCGCGAATATGTTGCTTTCGATGCGGCTGCTACATTTCTTTCTCCGATAGTTGTCGGGCCGGTATCCAATCAGAATTTACATGCGTTGTCCCGTGCCGATCTTGTAATTGTATCTCCTCCGCTTTTCATGGACGAAGCCAAACGGTTGGGCGAATTTCATGTCGAGCATGACTCTCTTTCTTATTTGGTCGTACAGCCCGCACATATATATAACGAGTTTTCTTCCGGTACACCCGATGCTACCGCCATACGTCGTTTTATGAAAATGTTCTATGACAGAGCCAATGGCGATGAATCGTTGCGCCCGCGTTATCTGTTGCTTTTCGGCGACGGAAGTTACGACAACCGTCGGGTAACCGAGGAGTGGGCGTCGTACGACTATCCGTTCCTGATTACTTTTCAAGGAGATGAGAGCGTTGACGAAAAAGATAATTTCGTAACCGATGACTATTTCGGATTCCTGCACGACGATGAGGGAGCCGACCTTTACCGGGCCACGTTGGATATAGGTATAGGACGTTTTCCCGTGCGGACGAAGACCGAAGCTGCGGCAATGGTCGATAAGTTGATCGCTTATGCGACGAATACCGATTACGGTTATTGGAAAAACGATATATGCTTGGTGGCCGATGACGGTAATTCGGGCGAACATATGGCGCAAAGCGAAACGCTGGCGAACATTCTGGAAACGAAAAATCCCGAATTTTTCGTTCACAAACTTTATATCGATGCTTATAACCGGGTAAGTGCGGCTACCGGTGCGACATATCCCGATGCCAAAAGTCAGATGCTCAATCTTTTGAAGCGGGACGGGTTGATGGTGATAAATTATGTGGGACACGGCAGTACGAAAGGATGGACAGCCGAGAAGGTTCTCGAATGGAGCGACATCTCGAATATGTATGTGTCGCGGTTGCCGTTATGGATTACGGCGACTTGCGATTTCAGTCGTTTCGACGACCGCTCCAATTCCGGTGGGGAAGAGTTGTTTTTGAATACGCAAGGCGGCGGTATCGCTCTTATTTCGACTACCCGCGTGGTATATATTCATGCAAACGGCTACATCAATAAAGCGATTGTCGCACATCTGTTTGATCGCGATGACGACGGGCAAGTCGTGAGGCTGGGCGATGTTTTGCGTTTGGGAAAGAACAGTGTGGCCAGCAACGCCAACGATGTGTTGATGAACAAACTCAATTATATTTTGCTCGGTGATCCTGCTTTGCGGCTCAACAGTCCCTCTTATAAAATGGCCGTTACCGAAATAAACGATACGCTGCTTTCCGAAGTGGAGGCCGACAGCCTTTTGCTGAAAGCTCGCTCGTGGGTAACTGTCAAAGGGGAGATTCGCTCGCACGACGATGCGAAACTTCCCGACTTCAACGGGTTGGTTTATCCCCGCCTGTACGATTCCGAGAGAGAGGTCGTTACGGGAGGAAACGGGAATGATAACGGTGCAATTATACCTTATACGTTCTATTCGCGGGATAATTTGCTGTATACAGGTCGGGATTCGGTGCGTAATGGCGAGTTCGAATTTACGTTCAAAATGCCCCGCGAATTGAATTACTCCAATGAATCGGGTCTTTTCAACCTGTATGCTTGCGATGATCGGGGGCGGGAGGCACAGGGAATGAACGACCACTTTATCGTAGGGGGTATGGACAATGAGGTGGAGGAAGATGTTGACGGACCTCAAATACAGTATATGTATCTCAATTCGTCCGATTTCGAAGACGGAGACAAGGTAAATGAGACGCCTCTTTTCATTGCCCGTGTCGAGGATCCTTCGGGAATCAATATTTCGGGTATAGGGCTGGGGCACGATATGACGGTATGTATCGATGACGACCCGAAGCAGGAATATGTTGTCAATTCATATTTCACCCCGGTTGCCGGAGAGTTTGGTTCTGGCGATGTGTATTATGAACTCCCGACACTATCCGACGGGAAACATTCTTTGTTGTTTACCGTGTGGGATACCGAGGGTAATTCTTCGTCCCGGTCAATGCGGTTTACGGTAAAGAATGGTCTTAAACCGCAGATTTACAGTCTATATCCCGAGAAGAGCCCGGTGAGCGATGTCGCCCGTTTCTATCTGCGGCACGACCGTCCCGATATGCTGATGACGATAAAGTTCTCGATTTTCGACTGGTCGGGACGTGAGATATGGAGCGTAGAGCAGACGGCCATGTCCGATATGTGGCTCTCGTCGCCTATCGAGTGGAATCTGACCGACAAGGCAGGTCGTCGGGTACAAAACGGTATTTATCTTTATCGGGCGATTATTTCGGTCAATGGTAGCAGCGAGGCGACGAAAACGCAAAAAATTATGGTCGCTCCACAATAAACGAGAGAAAAATAGAGTTTATATAAACGTGTAATAATCTCAACGAAACATGAAATATTCGATAAAATACCTTCTTTTTTCGGGTTTGTTCGCTCTTTTTGTTTTTCCGGTTCATGCCGATGAGGACGGAAAGAATATGTTCAACCCGTTAACGACCGGTGTAACCACGCTGGGTATCGCTCCCGATGCGAGGGGTGGCTCTATGGGAGACTTGGGTGTCGCTACCGACCCCGATGTCAATTCGCAGTACTGGAATCCGTCGAAATATGCATTTGCATACAGCAGTGCAGGAGTATCGGTTTCTTATACTCCGTGGTTGCGAAAACTTGTCAATGACATCAATCTGGCTTATGTGGCCGGATATTGGAAGTTCGGAGGGAATGATTTGCAGGCATTGAGTGCTTCGTTGCGTTATTTCTCTTTGGGGTCGGTTCCCACTTATGACAACAACGGCGTTTTACAAAATACGGTCAATCCCTATGAGATGGCAATCGACTTGGGGTATTCCCGCAAGTTGTCTTCTTCGTTTTCGATGGGAGTCGTTTTCCGATTTATTTATTCCGATATGGGTTTCGGAGGTTTGTCGTCGGCCGAAGATATGTCGGGTGCAGCGGCTTTTGCAGCCGATATTTCGGGTTACCAGACCGTCTATCCTATTATAGGACGTAGCGAATGTCAATTCTCTTGGGGATTCAATATTTCGAATATTGGTTCGAAAGTCTCTTATGACGGTGGAACGAACAGTTCTTTCCTGCCGACCAATTTGCGTCTCGGGTTTTCGTTCCTGTTCCCTATTTATGATTATAATACGTTGTCGATCAACTTCGATGCCAATAAGTTGTTGGTTCCGGCTGCTCCTCGTCAAAGCGATTATACGTATGAAGACGAATACGGAAATACGCAATATGATACGGAAGCATATAATCGGGCGAAAGATAAGTTCAATAATACCGGCTCTATTTCGGGCATTTTCAAATCTTTTTCCGATGCTCCCGGCGGTTTCAAGGAGGAGCTGAGAGAAATCTATTTCTCTACCGGTCTCGAATATTCCTACAATCGCCGATTCTTCGTGCGTGCCGGATATTATTATGAGAATAAATACAAGGGAAATCGCCAATATGCGACTTTCGGTGCGGGTTTTTCTCTGAATGTATTTTCGCTCGATGCCGCTTATGTATTGGCTACCGCGCAAAGCAGTCCGCTCGACCAGACGATGCGTTTTACGCTCTCTTTCGATATGGACGGAATAAAGGATTTGATCGGTCGCAAACGTCGTCGTTAAAACCTGTTTTGCTATGAAGATACGTGTGGGAATGGGGTTTGATGTGCACCGACTGGTCGAAGGTCGGGAATTATGGTTGGGTGGCATACGCATCGACCATACGCTCGGATTACTGGGACATTCTGATGCCGATGTCGTGATCCATGCTTTGTGCGATGCCCTGCTCGGGGCGGCTGCCCTGCGCGATATAGGATTCCATTTTCCCGATACGGCGGTCGAATATAAGAATATCGACAGTAAAATATTACTCCGCGATACGGTAGCACTCATTCGGGATAAGGGATATGAAATAGGTAATGCCGATATAACAATATGTGCGGAGCGACCGAAATTGAATCCGCATGTTCCCGCTATGCAGGAGTGCCTTTCCCGAATTATGGGTGTGGAGGTAGAAGATGTTTCTATCAAAGCGACTACGACCGAGAAGTTGGGCTTTACCGGACGGGAAGAAGGCATATCGACCTATGCGGTAGTTCTACTCGAAAAACAATAAATTCTCTTTCTGATGCGCTTTGTTTTTCTCTTTCTGATGATTTTTTCGATTATGCCGGGATTTGCCGGGGTAAAGGAGAAGTCCGGTACATCTCATGGAAAGAGAGGCGATGCAAAGACTCCGCTTGTCGAATATGTGGGTGTTGTCTGTCCCGATACGGCCAAGATGTTTTTATTGGAAGATTTCCCGGCGGTTCTATCCCGTTCTCAATCACAGGTATTTACTTCGTTGTCGCGGAATGTACGTATTTCTCCCGATTCGTTGCCGATGATCCATACCGAATGTCGTTATCTCTCTTATATCAAAATCAATGCGCAATCTTATCGTTACGGTTCTGCCGAGAAGGGCGTGAATGTCGCAAAAACGTTGGCTCCTCTTGTATGGCCTATTCCCGTAGGAGCAATGGTACGGGGCGGATATGTCAGTCCGGGATTGGAATTATCGGTCGATTATACGCTCTGTCTTTATGATATATCGACGCAGACGACTTTGGTGATGCATCCTTTTCTTTTTGAAACGGAGCAGTCGAAAAAAGACCGTAGAAAGATACAACTTATGCAGCCCGAGGGTGTCCCCGTCGACTATCCTTTAATCGACGAGTTGCATGAGGCTTTGGTTGCGGAATACGATATTTTGCTCAGAAAACTGGGTATAAAATAATCGGGAATAAATATCATAGTCAGCTCTTTGCGATGGAACTTTTTCAGAAATTGAAAAAGTAGTTCATGAAGAAATTCCAAAATGTAACGATTCCGATAGCCAGCAGTTTCGAGAAATAGAAATTGAATTTCAATTTGTCATTGAAAAGGTATATGGCGGCGTTGTTGATGAGCAGCCCTATGACCGATATGCCGATAAACCGTGCGTATTGCATGGCGATTTCGGGGTCGTGGCTTTCAAATGTCCAGATACGGTTCAGCAAATAGTTGCTTGTCGCCGCACACACGAAACCGATAGAGTTGGCGATGTATTTGTTGATGCGGCATATTTCTTTGAAAAACCAAGTAATACCGAAGTCGACAAATACACCCGAACCGCCTACTAAACAGAATTTTATGAATTGAACGATCATCTTATTTTTCGGTTCTTATCTCCAAATTGTGTCTCGGAGAGTTATACCAGAAACTCAGTGGTGTCCGACTTATCGCAAAGCCCATATCGTAGGTCTTTTCGGGCAGGTCGTCGGGTATGGCGACTTTTATTCGTGTCATGGTGGTAACTGTTTCTTTGGTGGTACTTGGTGGCAGAACAAGTTGCAGATCGACGGGGACGATTCGTCTCAACTTCTTGGCAGAGAGAAGCAGGAATAATTGTGTATGGTCTTGCCCTATGGTTATGGTGTCGGGATAGGGGTTCGTCAAGCCGAGGATACAAGAAAGCGTATCTCCTCCCGCCATTTTTTCGGGAACCAGTTCTTCGTTGTAATAGATGTCGACAAGACGGACCGGTTTGAAATCGGAGATTTCCGTATAGATGAATTTCTGTCCGTTTGCCAGCGATACGGCATTCATACCTTCGGGGGTAGGCAGCTTTTCTTTTATAAGTATTCCCCAAAGAACATCTTTTCCTGCGGCTTTTGTGTCGTCGTCTCTGAATTGCCATTGACTGGTACGATAGAAAAAGTCCGGCTGGCAATAGGCTGTCTTTCCCGTATAAAAATTGTATTTCGAGGCAATGGCGTAGCTTCCGCCAAAAATCACCGGGCGTTCTCCCGCTACATCGGCTATCGTCTCGAATGAAGGACGATTGTCGAACACTTCAAAACGGATTCCCAACGGATTCCATATCAGCTCTATCCTTGCCAATACGGTCAGGGAAATGGTGATCCAGCCTACCGCGATGATGTAACGGCGTAATTTGCGGGACGCGTATTCGCGCGTATAGTAAAAAAGAATATATATCAGTCCGAACGATGCGATGATAAGCCATTGCGGTTGTATCCGGCCTTTCAGTGTAGAGAAAGTAAAGAAGATAAAAAACAATATGGGTAAGAAATACAATGCGCGTTCGGTAACGTTACGACTCTTTACCCGTTTCCAAGCCATGAAATATACCGGGAAGAAAAATGGATTGAATACGGCAATGGTGTTGAGCAGATGCTCGGTGATGTTGGAGAAGGCGAATGCTCCGTTACGGTCGTGCAGATGATAGCTTAGTGATACCCAATCATGTGAGTACTGCCACCATAAGTGCGGGACGATGAGCATGAGTGCGAAAACCCCGCTCAAATAAATGCGTGAACGGGTAAAGATACGCGGATTGGTAAGCAGGGTAAAGAGTACGACCAGTGCGCCGTGATATTTGCTGTATGCCATAAGCGCCATCGTAAAACCGAGCAACAGCATGTTCAGGACCGATTCGTCCTCGGTAAAACGTTTGTAACAGAGTAGGAAGAGTGCCGCTGTCATCATCAACGGAACATCGGGAACGGCAATGAAGCCGTAGAGTTGGAGTATGGGCAGTGCGGCAGAGGCTATCAGGAATATTGTTGCATCGCTGCGATGCGGGTCGCGAGGACGTATGATGCACCAGAGAATCCACAGATAGAGCGGTTGTAAAATCGTGAAGAAAAACCGTACACCGAATTCTCCACCCATGAAAGAACCCAACCAGATGAGCAATGCAGTCATCGGAGGATGGTCGAAATATCCCCAGTCGAGCTGCTGGGAGAACATGAAGTAGTAGGCTTCGTCGTGAGCCAATTCGGTGAAAGCGGCTTGCAGCAGATTGATGAGCCACCAGATAAAAAGACCGATGGCTACGCGTTTATCGACCAATGCTTGCATATAAGAGCGGTTTTTCATAATCTTTATGATTAGGCCGTTGTAAGTATCTGTTCCAGTTCTTTGGTGGAAAGGCGAAGTTTGAATTTCCCATTCATTGCCACCGATATGTTTCCGGTTTCTTCCGAAACGACGACGGCGATTGCATCGGTTTCCTGCGAGATACCCAATGCTGCCCGATGCCGTAATCCCAATGATTTCGGAATGTCGAGATTGTGCGATACGGGAAGGATACAACCCGCCGCACGTATGCGGTTGTCGGAGATAATCATCGCGCCGTCGTGTAGCGGACTGTTTTTAAAGAAGATATTCTCTATGAGCCGAGGATTGACGTCGGCGTTGATAATGTCGCCCGTTTGTTCGTAAATGGCAAGAGGCATATCCCGTTTGATGACGATGAGCGCACCTACCTTTCCTTTGGAAAGACTGATGCAGGCATATACGATGGGTGCAATGTAGTCGCGCGTTTCGTTTTTGTTTTTGTTTGGGCGGAAGAAGTGGAACAGGAACCGCCATCGTTTATGAGAGCCGAGTTCTACGAGGAATTGCCTTATTTCGTCGTGGAAAAGAATGACCAGAATGATAACTCCGACGCTGATGAGCTTGTCCATTATGGCGCCCATGAGCTTCATGTCGAGAATACGGGTTACGACCACCCATATCCCGATAAAGATGAGGACACCGGTAAAGATGTTTATCGATCCCGACTCTTTCATAAGGCGATATAAGCTGTATAACAGCGTCGCGACGATAAGAATGTCGAGTATGTCTTTGATGCCGAAGTGCGCGAACATGACCTATGCTGATAGAGTTTTGGTTACGATTTTTACGGTTTCGACGGCTTCTCGCACGTCATGTACCCGTAAAATGTGAGTACCGCCCATCAGGGCGATGGTATTGAGAACGGTTGTCCCCGTCAGGCTTTCTTCGGGGGAAGAACCGAGCAGTTTGTAAATCATCGATTTCCGGGAAATGCCGGTAAGGATAGGCAATCCCAGTGGTTGCAACTCGTGCAGCCGATGCATGAGGAGGTAATTGTCGTCGAGCGTTTTGCTGAATCCGAAACCGGGATCGAGAATGATGTCGCTTACTCCGAGTTGATGCAACCGGTCGACACGTCGGGCGAAATATCCCGTGATTTCGGCCATGAGATTGTCGTAATGGGTTTGTTGCTGCATGGTCTGCGGAGTCCCTCGCATGTGCATGAGAATGTAGGGGACGTGCAGCGAAGCGACAGTCTCGAACATGGTTTTGTCGAGTTCTCCTCCGGAGATGTCGTTGATGATCTGTACACCGTGTCGTTCGACACTGCGTCGCGCTATTTCGGCTCGAAATGTGTCGACCGATAGTATGGCGTCGGGGTAGAGCCCGCGAATGACAGACAGGGCTCTGTCGAGCCGTTGCCATTCTTCTTCAAGCGGGATATCAGTGGCGTCGGGTCGGGAGGAATATGCTCCGACATCGATCATGTCGCCCCCTTCTTCGATAATGGCCCGTGCCCGGTTTGCGATGATGGTTTCATCGTTTCCGCAGCGGCTGCCGGCATAGAAAGAGTCGGGGGTTGCATTGAGTATACCCATAACCCGGGGGTGATCGAGAGAAAGGAGACGACCTCCGATATTTAATAAGAGTGATGTTGGTATGGCGGACTGAATCATCATTTTCTGACGGTTACGGATATTTTCCGACGAAGATACTTCTTTTTCATCGAAAATCCGTATTCAAAAAAGGAGAATTTTACAGGATTGTTCTGCTGTTTGTTATTCTGTTGTTCCTTCTTGTTCGATAGGTTGTAGTTTTTGCTGTCTTGGTGTGTATGTTTTGCTTTTTTCTCGGGTCTTTTGCGGACGGGAGAGTTGCTCCTCGAATACCGGTATTTCTTCTTCTAACCATGTCGTATCGCAGATTTCGATGTCGGGGCTCTTCTGTATGTAACGGCGGGCAAGGAGCGTTGCGGCGATAGCGATGAGCAGTACGATGACGGCAATGCGCTCACCCCGGGAAAAGAACCATAATCGTTGTCTTTCGTCTATATTCATAGGTTGTTTATAGGAGATGGAGGCCGGAGAGGAATATCAGAAAAATCGATACCGGAGCGATGAATCTCAAACAGAACAACAGTGGGGAGAAATACCATTTCGTTGTCTCTTTTCCGTTGTATAACTCTCTGCGGACAAATTGTTTGTCGATTTTCCAACCGACGAATATCGAAATGAAAAGTCCGCCTGCCGGAAGAAGTATGTTCGATGAGAGAAAATCGCAAAAATCGAAAATCGTGAGTCCGAAAATGCGTATGCCGTTCAATGCGCCGAATGACAAGGAACAGAGACTTGCCAGAACGATGTATATTCCGGTCATGATGGCTGTTGCTTTATGGCGGGAATAATGCCGGGCGTCTTGCAGGAATGCGATGGAAACTTCACTTAGCGATATGGTCGAGGTAAGAGCCGCTAGCGATACGAGAACGAAAAACAACGACGACCATAGCCACCCCAATTGCATCTGTGCGAAAAGATTGGGCAAGGTGATAAAGATAAGCTCAGGTCCCTGAGAAGGACTGATGCCGAATGTAAATACCGTAGGGAAAATGATGATGCCGGCGAGTATGGCCACGAGGGTGTCGAAAGTCGCGACGGTTGCGGCAACCCGTGCAAGATGCGTTTCTTTTGAATAGTATGAGGCGTATGTGATGAGTATACCCATGCCGACACTCATCGAGAAAAATGCCTGTCCCATTGCCCTCAGTACGACATTGGGGGTAATTTTGGAGAAATCGGGCTTGAAAAGGAAATTCATTCCTTCGGAGAATCCGGGGAGGAATATGGAGCGTATGCAGAAAATAATGAGAATGAGGAAAAGAACGGGCATCAGGATATTGGCTGCTTTTTCGATACCGCTGTTTACCCCGCGCATGAGAATGACATGGTTGATCAAAATGAAGAGGATAACCCATACAAGCGGTTTGAGTGGAGAGGCAATGAATCGATTGAATTCTGTTGAGTAGGCTTCGGCCGATTGTTGAATCATACTTCCCGGAGTAAGAGATTGTATGACGTATTCGAGAGTCCAGCCCGAGATGACGAAATAGAAACCGACGATAATGACCGGAGCTGAGATGCAGATGTATCCGATGATTTTCCACCAAGAGCCGGGAGCTAATTTATTGAATGCGTGTGAGGCATTCGTGCGGGAACCTCGTCCTATGATAAATTCGGCCATCATGACGGGCATAGCCAGCACCAATACGCAGATGATGTAAATGAGAATGAATGCCGCACCTCCGTTTTGTCCTGTTTCGTAGGGAAATCTCCATATATTTCCCAAGCCTATCGACGAACCTGCTGTGGCGGCAATGACGCCGAGTTTAGTGCTGAATGATGCTCTTTGCCCCATGTAAATTTCTGTTTTATGTAATGTGATTGTGTAGAAACGTACAAATGTAATATTTTTTCGCGAAAATTATAGGATTTGTTATTTCTCTTCTTTTCGGGATTGTTTTCCCGAAAAAGATTTATCTTTGCTCTTATCTATTTAAGTACTGGAACAATGGACTTGAAGATATTGTTGAAAAAATTTTTCCCTACGATAAGTATTGTCGTTATTATTTTATGTCTGTCATTGATGCGGGTTTCTCCCCGTTCCGATATGCCGGAGGTCCCATTCGGCGATAAAATCGTACATATCATTATGTATATGGGGCTTATGTTGGTCTTTTACTTTGATGTGTACCGTCAGAATCTGCCGAAAAGCTCGTTTCGTCGCTGCCTCCTTTACGGATTGTTTGCATTTTGGGTATTCGGGGGTATTGTGGAATTGTTGCAGATGTATTGCACGACTTACCGGTCGGGCGATTGGTGGGATTGGGTGGCCAATGTCTTTGGAGTCGTCTTGGGCTTGTGGCTCGGTAAATATGTTATGCTGCTTGCCGTCAAGTTTCTTCCGCCGAGGTTTTTTCGTAGATAACGGGACGATAAGTTTTTTCCCTTTTTCTGTCGTTTTTTTCGAAGGTTATTGTAAATCGTATTTATCCGAATAAATCGTTTTCACGGTTTTGAGTATCGGAATTTTCTCTTCCCGTTTCTGTCGTGTCGGAAGCATTCGGGATGGGGGTGTCGATTGCATTTTCGGTATCGGCGTTTTTCCGCATTTGGGAGTCCAGTTCCCGGCATATCGACACTATTTCGGCGCGAATGGAACGCAGGCGAGAAAGAATTTCATAATTGTTTTCTGTCTTTCCCGGTTTTTTTCTCAGCTTTTCTTTGGCCCCGCTGAGTGTGAGTCCTTGCTCTTTGAGTAAATGGTAGATCAGTCCGATATTTTGGACGTCTTGGGCTGTATATGAGCGTATTTTGCGTTTGTTGTCAGAGCGTTTTGGGGCTATAAGGTCAAATTCTTTTTCCCAAAACCGGAGGGTCGATTCATTAACGTTGTAATATTGCGCCACCTCAGTGATGGAATAGAACATTTTTTCGGGAAGTTCTTTTTTTGCCATTGTGCAGAGACAATTAGTCCATCACCAGACCGTTGTTTTCGGCCAACTGTATCATCATATCGTAGTCTTCCGGAGACAAATCGAAGAAATAATAATTGATGGGATTCTGGTGCTTTCCTTTGTAAATGACTTCGTAATGGAGATGGGGCCCTGTCGATTTTCCCGTGCTGCCCACCTCGGCAATGACTTCTCCGCGGACGACTTTTTTGCCTCTTTTCGTGTCGATTTTACTCAAATGTCCGTACAAAGTTCTATAATTGTACCCGTGATCGACAATGACAGTGTTGCCATAGCCTTGTTTCCAGCCGGTGAAAATCACGGTTCCGTTGGCCGTTGAGTAGACAGGCGTACCGGTATTGGCGGCAAAATCCATTCCGGCGTGGAATTTACGGGTGTGATAGATGGGGTCGATGCGCCAGCCGTACCCCGATGCGGTACGTTTCAGGTCCTTGTTCGATATGGGCTGTATGGCCGGCATGCAACTGATACGGTCTTCGTTTTGTTTCACCATTTCCATGACCTCGTTGAATGAGGTGCTTTGTACATAAAGTTGTCGGCGCAAAAGGTCGAGTTTTTTTGTAGAAGAAACAATGAGGTCGGCGTTGGCCAGATTTTGCAGTTCTTTGTAGTGCGAGTCGTTGTCGATGCCGGCATTGCGGGCTTTGCTGTCGATGGGGTTGGCCTGCATGATGATGCGGTAAAGGTTGTTATCACGCTGCTGTACATCGCTCATTACCTCCAATGCTTCATCGAGCCGGTGAGACAGGATACGGTATTGGGTTGCCATTTGTTCGTTGTCTTCCCGCAGTTTCTTTTCTCGGGGGGATTCGAAAAAGTGGTAAAAGATAAGAAAAAAACCGATGCCGATGAGGATACTCAGCAATAGGTATTTACATACCGAAAATATGCGAGCGCCTACCGACGGATAGATACGTTCGTATGAAAGGGTGTTGGGGTTATATTTATAGAAAACTTTCCGCGCCATAAATAGATTGCAGGTCTTTCTTCGGTCTCGAGTACCTCTGGTGTCGCAAAAACGGATAAAACCGTGATTTTTTGTCTGCAATGACCGCAAAAATAATATTTTTGGGCTATTTTTGCAAGCGCAAAAGGTAAAAACCTTTTTTCTTTTGAATATTTAAATCAAACTATATGCTTACAGCTAAAGAAATTCGAGAGTCTTTCAATGACTTTTTTGCATCGAAACACCATCAGATCGTGCCTTCGGCACCGATGGTCATTAAGGACGATCCCACGTTGATGTTTACCAATGCGGGAATGAACCAGTTCAAAGACATTATATTGGGAAATGCCCCTGCAAAATATAAACGGGTAGCCGATTCGCAAAAATGCTTGCGGGTGAGCGGCAAGCACAATGACCTCGAAGAGGTGGGATTGGACACGTATCATCATACGATGTTCGAGATGTTGGGAAATTGGTCGTTCGGCGATTATTTCAAGAAGGAGGCTATCGATTGGGCGTGGGAATATCTGGTCGATGTTTTGAAAATCGACCCGAAACGTCTTTATGCAACGGTTTTCGAGGGGTATGCGCCCGAAGGTCTCGAACGCGACAATGAAGCCGCATCTTATTGGGAAAAACATTTGCCGGCAGACCATATCATCAACGGTAACCGACATGATAATTTCTGGGAAATGGGCGATACGGGACCTTGCGGTCCTTGTTCGGAAGTGCACATCGACTTGCGTAGCGAGGCCGAGCGTGCGGCTGTCGACGGTCTTACGCTGGTGAACCAGAGCCACCCGCAGGTTATAGAGATTTGGAACCTTGTCTTTATGCAATACAATCGTAAGGCCGACGGTACACTCGAATCTTTGCCTGCAAAGGTCATAGATACGGGTATGGGTTTCGAGCGTCTTTGTATGGCGTTGCAAGGGAAAACGTCGAATTATGATACCGATGTTTTCCAGCCTTTGATTCAAGCCATCGGACGCCTTGCAGAAAAGCGATATGGCGATGATGCCCGCTGCGATATTGCCATGCGGGTGATTGCCGACCATGTGCGTACGATTGCGTTTTCGATTACCGATGGACAGTTGCCTTCGAATGCCAAGGCCGGTTATGTGATACGCCGTATTTTGCGCCGTGCCGTACGTTACGGCTATACATTCCTCGGGTTGCAACAGCCTTTTATCTACAAATTGTTGCCTACGCTTATCGAAACGATGGGCGATGCATATCCCGAACTCGCCACTCAAAAGGTGCTTATCGAGAAAGTGATCAAGGAAGAAGAGGAGTCGTTCCTCCGTACCCTCTCTACCGGTATTCGCTTGCTCGACAAGGTGATGGCTGATACCCGTGCCGCCGGGAAAGATTGCATCAGTGGAGACGAAGCCTTTGTGCTGTATGACACATACGGTTTCCCGCTCGACTTGACCGAACTTATATTGAAAGAAAATAATCTGCGTGCCGACATCGACGGTTTCAATGTGCGTATGCAAGAGCAGAAGGAGCGTGCGCGTAATGCAGCTGCTGTGGAAACTGGCGATTGGGTTGTTTTGCATGATGCCGAACCTCAGTTTGTGGGTTATGATCTTTTGACATGTGATACTGAAATACTGCGTTACCGCAGAATCCGTCAGAAAAATAAAGATTATTATCAATTAGTCCTTTCCATAACGCCTTTTTACGCCGAGATGGGCGGTCAGGTAGGTGATACGGGAACTCTTACGTCCGAAAGTGGAGAAGTGGTGAATATTGTTACGACCAAGCGTGAAAATAACTTGGCTGTGCATATTGCCGAAAAATTGCCGGTCGACGTCTCCGGAACATTCCGGGCAGAGGTGAATGTTGCCGACCGGTTGGCTACGGCTTGTAACCATACGGCGACACACTTGTTGCATGAGGCGTTGAGAGAGGTTTTGGGAACACACGTCGAGCAAAAAGGTTCTTATGTCTCTCCTCAGTCCCTGCGTTTCGATTTTTCGCATTTCCAGAAAGTAACAGATAAAGAGTTGCGGGAGGTAGAACGTCGTGCCAATGAGAAAGTACGCGCTTGCATTGCTCTTGACGAACGTCGCTCTGTACCTATTGCCGAAGCGAAAGCAATGGGAGCAATGGCTCTCTTCGGCGAAAAGTATGGGGAAGAGGTGCGTGTGATACGTTATGGCTCATCGGTCGAGCTTTGTGGCGGTACCCATGTTGCCAATACCGGACAGATAGGTATGATACGGATTCTTTCCGAAAGCTCGACGGCTGCCGGTATACGTCGTATCGAAGCGATTACGGCTGCCCACACCGAGATGTATATGAACACGTTGCTCGATACGCTCAGCATGATACGTACCTCATTCAATAATACGCCCGACGTGATAGCTGCCATACGGCGTACAATCGAGGAGAATGCCGAGTTGAAGAAGCAGGCCGAGTCGTTTGCTAAGGCGCAACTTCAAGAGTTGAAAAAACGTCTGCTCGAAAATGTGCGTCTTGTTAACGGCGTAAATATCGTGTCTCTAAAAATTACATTGGCTCCGGATGTCGTGAAAAATCTGGCTTTCCAGTTGCGTGGAGAAAAACAAGATCATTTCTTGTTCGTTGCGGGAACGACGGATGTGGCGGGGAAACCGTTGTTGACTGTTGCTTTGAGCGATGACTTGGTTGCTGCGGGATTGAGTGCATCGACGCTTGTGCGCAATGCCGCCAAACATATTCAAGGCGGTGGTGGTGGCCAACCTCATTTTGCACAGGCCGGCGGTAAAAATGCCGATGGTCTTTCTGTGGCGGTCGATGAGATTGTGACGGAAGTAACCAAGTAATATCACATACGTGATTAGATAGGTAACTCTGCACCTCAACAGGTTGCGGAGTTATTTTTTTGAGAGTAGCGTATAAACAAGAAAAGCCGCAGTCGCGGCTTTTCTTGTTTATCGGTGGGAGAATGTTTGTTTAGAAACCCGTGTAATTGTGCGGCGTGATGGCGCGTAATTCTTTTTTGACCTCTTCGCTGACATGGAGCGTGTCGATGAACGCGTGTATGGCGGCTTCGTCGACAACGTTATTGGTGCGGGTCAATGCTTTCAGCGCCTCATAAGGTTTGGGATAACCTTCGCGTCGTAAGATCGTTTGTATACCTTCTGCGCAGACATTCCACATTTTATCGAGGTCTTCGTATATTGCTTTTTCATTGAGGAGCAATTTGCCGAGACCTTTCATCGTACTTTGAAGGGCGATGAGGATATGGCCCATAGGTACGCCGATGTTGCGTAACACGGTAGAGTCGGTCAAGTCGCGCTGTAAGCGGGATACGGGGAGTTTTGCTGCCAGATGTTCGAGAATTGCATTGGCAATACCGAGATTGCCTTCGCTGTTTTCAAAATCGATGGGATTGACTTTGTGCGGCATGGCGCTCGACCCGACCTCTCCGGCTTTGATTTTTTGTTTGAAATATTCCATCGAGATGTATTGCCAGAAATCGCGGTCGAGGTCTATCAAGATGGTATTGATGCGGCGCAATCCGTCGAAGATCGCCGCCAGATTATCGTAATTTGATATTTGGGTCGTCCAAGTTTCTCTCTCTATACCCAGTTTCTCGTTGAGGAATCGTTTGGCAAAAGCAGGCCAGTCATAACCCGGATAGGCGAAACGGTGGGCGTTGAAGTTACCTGTTGCACCGCCGAATTTCCCGCTGATAGGAGTTGTTTTCAAAAGTGCGACTTGTTGTTCGAGCCGGTAAACAAATACCATCATCTCTTTTCCCAAACGGGTAGGCGATGCCGGCTGTCCGTGCGTTTTGGCCAACATGGGGATCTCTTTCCATGCTTCGGCATAATTGCGGCATTGGGCGATGAGCTCTTCGAGCATGGGGTAATATACCGTATCGAGCGCCTCTTTGATGGAAAGAGGAATCGAAGTATTGTTGATATCTTGCGAGGTAAGCCCGAAATGGATAAATTCTTTGTAGGCATCAAGTCCGCCCAGAGCATCGAATTTCTCTTTTATGAAATATTCTACGGCTTTTACGTCGTGGTTGGTTATCGACTCGATTTCTTTTATACGAGCGGCGTCGGTAGGAGAAAAGTCTCTGTATATGGCCCGTAGTACATCGAACCGGTCGGCCTCGAAATTTTTGAGTTGAGGAAGCGGCAATTCGCATAGTGCGATGAAGTATTCGATTTCTACTCGTACCCGGTATTGGATTAAGGCAAATTCGGAAAAATAATCCGATAGAAGCGAAGTCTTGCTGTGATAACGGCCGTCGATAGGCGATACGGCAGTAAGCGGAGATAATTCCATATTTATCGTATTAAGTCTTAGTTTTTTAGAGGAACAAAGTTAGTATATCGGATCGGTTCTCCCAAGAAAAAGATGATTTTTGCAGAAAAAAAGCGATTTTATTTTGAATGTCGAAAAAATCTTGTACCTTTGCCTCGCTTTTTCGGTAAAAGCACATCGGGCGTTTAGCTCAGCTGGTTCAGAGCATCTGCCTTACAAGCAGAGGGTCGGGGGTTCGAATCCCTCAACGCCCACTAAGAGCGACTTGTCATGCGGCAAGTCGCTTTTTGTTTGATACTTTTGCCGATTTTTCTATATTTGCATATCTGTCAATATTTTTACACCATGAGAAAAAGTTCGCTGTTATGGTCGTTCCTTTTACTCCTTGTCGTGGGAGTCGGTTATTATTTTTTTAAGAAAGGTATGCGTGTGCCCGATCCTGTCATGCAAGAGGTTTTGGCGAATGTCCATATCCCGGAGACGTCGGATACATGGTTTCGTCATGCACCGATCGATACCCTTTACAGCCGGCACTCCTATACTTATTTTTGTTTTGTTTCGTCGGCCTATGTAGGAGATGTCGACGATGTTGCAGCGGCCGGGGACTCGGTGTTGATTCTGACTTCCGAATCATCGTTTTCTCGTTATCCGGCATCGGCCGATGTATTGCCTTTGCCCGAAAGCGCCATTTCTTATATTTTACCGTATGGGGCTCCGATTGCTTTTTTTCGGGTCGATTCTGTGGTGAAAACCGGAAATTCTTTTCGCTATAAATTGAGTAGGAGCCGGTAAAATGCGATTTGCAATTCGGTGATTCGCTTCCGAATGTGGGTGTTCGGTATTGGGGGATTCCATTCTTTATTGTAAAGGGGAAATGCACTTACCCGATTTTAGAAAACTTTTCTCTCCTTTTTTCTTTTTCCCCGGGAAATATCGGTTTTTTATTTGTTTCTTAGAAGAACTTTTGAATTATAAATTACAGGTATGAATCGAATATGTGAGCTTTTCGGTATCCGATATCCCATTGTTCAAGGGGGTATGGTGTGGTGTAGTGGTTGGCGGTTGGCTTCGGCAGTGAGCAATGCCGGTGGATTAGGGTTGCTTGGAGCCGGCTCGATGCACCCTGATATGTTGCGGGAGCATATCGCGAAATGTCGTGAGGCGACAAGTAATCCTTTCGGTGTGAATGTGCCGCTGATGTATCCCGAAATCGATAAGTTGATGCAGATACTCATCGAGGAAAAGGTGAAGATTGTTTTCACTTCCGCCGGGAATCCGGCGCTCTATACTGATTTTCTTCATCGTCATGGTATTACGGTCGCGCATGTCGTGTCTTCTTCGCGTTTTGCCCGCAAGTGCGAGCAGGCCGGTGTCGATGCGGTTGTAGCCGAAGGCTTCGAGGCCGGTGGTCATAACGGGAGGGAAGAGACGTCGACTTTGTGTCTCATTCCGGCCGTACGTCAGGCAACGTCCCTGCCTCTGTTGGCGGCGGGTGGGATTGCATCGGGAGAGGCAATGGCAGCCGTGATGTTATTGGGGGCCGAGGGAGTACAAGTGGGCAGTCGTTTCGCTCTTTCGAAAGAAAGCTCGGCTCATGAAAATTTCAAGCGACATTGCTTGAACCTGCAAGAAGGTGATACATTCTTGACACTGAAAAAGTTATCACCCGTAAGATTGGTTAAAAACGAGTTTTACGAGAGTGTGGAAAATGCGCAGCAAAGGGGTGCGTCGATCGATGAATTGCGGGAATTGTTGGGAAAGGGACGGGCTAAAAAAGGTATTTTCGAAGGAGATTTACAGAATGGTGAATTGGAAATCGGCCAAGTTTCGGCGATGGTTTCGAGTGAGCAAAGTGCTGCCGAAATTATAGATGACATAATTTCGGTATATCGAGATGCTCTGAAAATGAATTTTGAAAGGTTTTCTTTTTAAGAAAAATAACTATTCGTTTCGTTTGAGAATGAGTGTCTTATCTATGCATCGGGGTAGCTCTTCGGGATAGTGCGTAACATAGATGATTGTCTTGTTGGGGCGGCTGGCGAATGTCTCGATGATGGCTCGCGCCAATTCTTTATTGAGAATGTCGAGGCCGTGCAAGGGTTCGTCGAGAATAAGCAGGGCAGGGTCTTTTACTAGTGCGCGGGCGAGTAGCAACAGGCGTTGTTCTCCCGAAGATAATTTCACGAAAGAGCGGTTGCGAAGAGCCGAGATGCCGAATGCATCGAGCCAGCCCATACAGGATTCTATTTGTTGGGGGGTAAGTCTGCGAAAGAGTCCTATCGTATCGTAATATCCCGAGGCGACGATTTCGGCTGCGGGAATGTCTTTGAGATAAGATCGATGTATCTCGGGTGAGACGTAACCGATGTGTTTTTTGATGTCCCAAATACTTTCTCCGCTACCCCGTTTGTGGTCGAAAAGAGTAATGTTTTGTGAGTAGGCCTGTGGATTATCGGCGCATATCAGACTGAGAAGTGTCGATTTCCCGGCTCCGTTCGGTCCTGATAATGACCATTTTTCTCCATTTTTGATAGTCCAGTTCAAGCGATCGATGATAGTCCGGCTTCCGTAACGAATAGATACATTTTCGAGCCGGACGATTTCCTCGGCCGTACATATTTCTCCGTTTCCCTCGGGAAGTACGGGGAGTTCGATATGTCGGTTGTTTATAGCAGCCCGTCGGGCAGTGATGGTTTCCTGTGCACGATATTCTTGCAAAGGAAATTTCCTGCTACAACGCATATTATCGACTTCGTAGACGTGGGTAACAAATGCCGGAATATCCTGAGGCGCGGAAACGACAAGTATGATTTGCACCGTAGCTTCATCGATGAGGTGTTGCAACAAATCGATAAGCAACCGACGCGATGGGGCGTCGAGACCGATGAATGGACTTTCGAGAATCAGTACTTTCGGTGCGGAGAGCAATAGCTTGGCGATATGCATTTTGCGCAACTCACCCGAAGAAAGCATGATAATGGGTTTTTCGAGCAAAGAATTTATACCCAACAAGTCATAAAGGTGTGCCTTCCACGAGAGATTGTCGCATTTTTCGCGTTCGAGTATCTCTTTTACGCAAGGAGCTTGGTCGCTGTCTTGCGAGTTCCAGCGTTGTTGATAATAATAGTCGGCCGTCGCTGTGCCGTAGGCATCGTTGAATGTAACATATCGTATGTTTTCGGACGTGTAGCGGTGGGAGTCGGAACCGAAGTCAAAAGACAATTTACCCGTTTTCAGAAAGAGTTGGCCGGTAACCGTTTGTATGAGTGTACTTTTTCCGCTTCCGTTCACTCCTATGACGGCGAGATGTTCCCCCTCTCTCAGTTCAAAATTTATCGGAGTATCGAAGCGGCGGTTTAAGTCGCCGGCAATACCGTTTTGTAGGGATATAATCGTTTGCATGGTGGTGTTATTCGATAAGAAATGATGTCCTTGCAATGAGACATTATTGAAATTTTTGCAAAAGTAGATATAATAATCGAGCGTATAAAATAAAGGAAAAACTAAAATTTTTTTGTCGTCTTTGTTTCCATTACAGGTAATTGCTATTGGAAAATTGTTTGCAGGTTGCAGGGTTTATTCTCTCTGGTCGAGGATATGCATGACGATGTCGAGGTGGTCGAAGATGTCGCTGTTGGCTTCCCGTATGTATTCTTTGGAACATTTGTGTCCCAGTCTTACGAAAATGGCGTTGCGACTTGGGATTGCCATGATATATTGCCCCAACATGCCGCGGAAATAGGGATTTATTTGATCCCGGTAATGTAATAGCCATATTTGGAAGCCGTAATAATCGAGCGCACCGTTACCCCATTGATTCAAGAGGTAGGATGCCGGGGACAGTGCTTCACGCATATACTCTTCCGGTACGACTGGACGTTCGTGCCAATATCCGTTGTTGAGCATGAGATGTCCGAATCGCGCTGCGTCGCGAGCCGTAGTATGGAAGCAGCAGAATGCTTTTTCATCGCCGTTTTCCCTATCGAGCAGCCAGTAGGCGTCGTGCCCGGCTTGCAAGGAACGCCATAATTTTTCTTCGGCATAGTCGCTTATTGTTTTTCCGGTGGCGGCTTCCAACGTAAAAGCTAATACTTGGGACTCTCCGCTTCGATAAGAAAATTGTTTTCCCGGCTTGTCGACCACATCGAGACCCAATGCCAATTCCCGGAGATTATTGCCGTAGTATCCTTGCGTGGTGAGAGAGAAAAGCGAGGCGTAGGATTCGTCCCAACTCAATCCGGCGCTCATGGTAAGCAGGTTACGAATTGTTACATCGGACTTCTCTCCTTCTTTGAACTCCGGCAGGTAATTGCTTACAGGGTCGTCGAGACTCTTGATGTACCCTTCTTCATGGGCGATACCCACGAGAAGGCCGACAATGCTTTTTGTGCCGGAAAAAAGATTGGAAGTCAAGGTGTCGTTCCAGCCGTTCCGATAATTCTCGTAGACGATGCTGTCGTGTTGGATAACCAAGAATGCGACAGTTTCCATTTCATCGAGAAAGGCCTCTTCTTCGGCACTCATCCTGTATCGGTTGTAGTCGGTGGCTTTGGGCCATGTGCGACTTGAATCCGGGGCATGTACGACATGTTTGTCGAAAAGTTCGAGATCATTGATGTCGGGATAGAGATGTATGACGGCTTGCCGGACGTAATAGGGCAGACAAAGATAGATGACGGTGAGCGCTATTCCGGTGGTGAAAACGATTTTCAATCCCTTTTTCATGGTGAGAAAGATTATATAGCGGTAAAGATATTAAAATCGGCTGCAAAAGGGTGCGGTAATTGTGTTTTTCTTTTGGAGGTTGTGAAAATTCGGGAAATCGTCTGAAAAATGAAAAAGGCCCCCGATCGCTATCGGGAAGCCTTTTTCGCGAAAGTATACATGAAAAGAAAATTATTTCAGTTTTACGGTGAGTTCCTGCAAGTCTTCGTTGGCGGAACTGCTCCCGACGAAGATTTGATACTCTCCCGGTTGAGTCAATATATAGCCGCTGGCACGATCGTAGAATGCAAATGCTTCGGGTGTGAGGTCGAATGTTACTTTTTGTGTCTCTCCGGCTTTGAGGTTTACCCGTTTGAATGCCCGAAGGGTTTTGATCGGTGCACCGTCGGTATCACCCGTTTTATGTATATAGACTTGGACGATTTCCACTCCGTCGCGTTTCCCCGTATTGGTAACGGGCACGGTAAGACGTATATCCTTGCCGTTTTTTACCGTCGCTTTTTTCACTTGCGGTTTTCCGTAAGTGTAAGTGGTGTAGCTGAGCCCGTATCCGAACGGGTAGAGCGGCTTTTCCGTCATGAAACGGTAGGTGCGGCCTTGCATCGAATAGTCTTGATAGTCGGGAAGTTGGTCTATATTCCGGTAGAAAGTTACGGGAAGTTTCCCGTTCGGATTGTAATCTCCGAAGAGAATGTCGGCTATGGCTGTTCCGCCTTCTTGTCCCGGGTACCATGCTTGTATGATGGCATCGCAAGTCTCGGTTTCAGGAACCAGTCCCATGGCGCTACCCGAATAGTTGACAAATATGACTTTCTTGCCCATTTCGTGCAAACGTTTCAGTATGTTGCGTTGTATTTCGGGCAGTTCTATATGAGTGCGGTCTCCGCCTTTGAAACCCGGATAGTTGACGCTCATCGATTCTCCTTCGAGTTGTGCCGAGATACCGCCGGCGAAAATTACGACATCGGCATCAGCAACGGCATTGAGGTCGTCCTCTATCGATTTTTGCCGGATAATTCCGAGGTCTATTTTCAAAAAGGCCTTACCCGCCAGTTGCAGGTAGTCTATTTCTATGTCGTACTCTTTCCCTTTCTCGACCGGAAAATGGTATTCTTTTTTGGCATTGGAATTCCTTTTCCATGTTTCCGCCACTTTTTCCCCGTCGATGATGATACGGAGTCCGTCATCGGCATTGACGGTAAGCAGCATTTCTCCCGATTCTTCGGGCCGGAGCACGCTTTCAAAACGGGCGGTGAAATCGGTAAGGTTTACTCCCGGCTCAAATACCGTGTTGCCTCCGGCATCGCGGTTTACCGGCGATGTATATATTTGAGTGGCGGCTATTTCTCCGGTCAGGTCGGTATTGTTGTAATAAGTGGCAGCCATGCCCCTTTTGTTGTCGGGGGTGTAGAGCCAGTTGAATTTCGATTCGTAAGAGGTGTTAGAGAGCCAATCGCATGTTTTTGCATAAGTAACGTTGCCGACTTTCTCTTTTATGCCGCCGAGCAAAGTGATAGTGCGACGGGGAGTCCCGTTGTAGTTGGCCCATTGCATGACAGAGTCGTTTGCATTGGGGCCCATGACGGCGATTTTGGCATTTTTAGCGAGGGGTAGTATGTTATTCCGGTTTTGAAGCAGAACGATCGATTCTTTTGCCATTTCTAGTGCGAGAGCCCGATGTTCGGGGCAATCTACGACAGAGTAGGGAATTTTCGACCATTCGACCAGTTTCTCATCGTCCATTTCGCCCAAAGCAAATCGGGCTGCCAGCAGACGGCGTACGCTGACGTCGATGTCGCTCTCTTTGATATAGCCTTTTTTTACGGCGTTGACAAGCGATTTGTAGCTGGTCCCGCATTCTACGTCGGTCCCGGCCAGAACGGCATCGGCCGATGCGCTGGCCGAGTCGGGGTGAGTATGGTGTTTTGACGGATGGTAGAAGTCGTTTATGGCACCGCAATCCGATACGACAAGATATTTGAATTTCCACTCGTCTCGGAGTATCTGCATCAGCAGGCGGTCGCTGCCGCAGCAGGGCTTGCCTTCGAAACGGTTATAGGCGCACATGACTTCTTTTACATCGCCGTCGATAACTGCTGTCTTGAATGCCGGGAGGTAAGTCTCATATAGGTCGCGTAAGTCGATGTTTTCGGCGTTGAAAGAGTGGCGATTCCATTCTGGGCCACTATGTACGGCGAAATGTTTGGCGCAAGCGTGCAGTTTATCGTATTGGGTGTCGGCAGGTCCTTGCAGTCCTCGAATGACTTGCAATCCCAGTACCGAGGTGAGATAAGGGTCTTCTCCGTAGGTCTCTTGTCCGCGCCCCCAGCGAGGGTCTCTGAAAATGTTGACGTTCGGAGTCCAGAAAGTCAGGCATTGATATTTCCCATACCGGCCTTTGCGCTGGAAGTCGTGGAATTTTGCACGGGCTTCGTCGCTGACGGCATCGAATACCTTATATAATAAGTCGGGGTCGAAAGAGGCAGCCATGCCTATGGTTTGCGGGAATACTGTCGCTTCGCCGGCCCGGGCTACGCCATGCAGGGCCTCGTTCCACCAGTTGTATGGTTTTATACCCAGACGTTCGACGGCGGGAGATGTGTTCTGCATGAGAGCGACCTTTTCTTCGAGAGTGAGGCGGGACGTCAAATCGGCCGCTCTCTCTTCGGGAGAAAGTTGCGGATTTTTGTACGGTTCGTTTTGTGCTGTTAGCGACAACGTTCCACACAAAAGGATCGATAGTAGAAATAGCTTTTTCATGACAATACAAATAAAGAGAGAAAAATATAATTATTGGTGTATTATTTTACTGAATAGGTGTATTATTCGATATGTTTGCAATATATTTCGTCGGAAAAAAATTGTCGAGTAGAATTTCTGGTCGGATAGGTGTTTTTTTTGATTTCCGACGGAGTATGCGGAGATAGAAAAACGTCCTGTTTCCCCAGAATAAAAATACAAGACGCCGACGATAACGTTTTGCAGGGATAGGCAATGATAATATTTTCTTTCATGGCATTCTGTTTATATTTGCAAATAAAGCCGAGAGGAGCCGGATCTGTGTGGATTATTTCTAATTAAAGTGTGCACTATTCGGAAAAAAGGCGGTCTATGGGTAATTTTCGGTCAAATAGGTGTCTTTTTTGTGTTTTTTTGATATGGTGGTCATCTGCTGTTGTATTATTCGTTATATTTGTATATATTTAATTCCATGATGAAATATATTTTCACTTTTTTTATTGTATTGTTTTCTGTTTTTGGGGTGTCGGCACAGTCTCCGTATGAATGCCGTTTGTCGGTATATACCGAGCATGACGGGCTTTCTCAGGGACGTGTAACCTCTCTCGTCCAAGACCGGGACGGTGTGTTGTGGATTGCCACATGGGACGGATTGAACCGTTTCGATGGATATAAGTTTTCCTGCTATAAGGCGACGCCGGGAAATCATGAACCGTTGGTGCAAAATCGTTTCGACAAAATCGTGATAAATAATGAAAACGATATATGGTGTATCAGCCGCGACCGTTTTTTTCTATTTCGCACCGGGACCCAGCATTTTGTAGACATACATTCTCTTTTGGAGAAAAAATACAACCGCACGATAATGGCTTACAAAATAGTTGTCCTTGGAAATGGGATTACGTGGCTGGTCGATGACGATGGGACTTTGTTCCGTATCGAAGACAAGAATATCGACAATACCGAGATTTTTGCGTCGACCCAGCCCGGACGCCGTAAAGTTTACGATATACGGGTCGATTCCCGGGGGAATGAGTGGTTACTTACCGACAGAGGGGTCATTATCGTAGGGGACGTTCTATTCAAAAGCAATTTATCGTATAAGAGCTGGATAGAACGATCGGGGACGATTTGGCTAGGAACGCCGAATGGTATGGTCTCGGTTTATGGATTGGATACCGGCGAATTGTCGTTTGTCGAAGGTATGCCCCATGAGGTTTCCCATCTCAACCGCATGCAGCCGGTCAACGATTCTACCGTTTTGATGCAGACCAATGCCGGCGTGGTCTTTATCGATGTGCGTACCCGTAAACCCGAGTTGGTGAAATTACCCACCTCGGGACAACAGGACGTAACCTATTGTTATAACAACAACGATTCCCGGTGTTGCCTCGTGTCGAGGGATAAAAAGTTGTACAGCCTCGACATGAAGACACGTAAAGTCTCGCCCATAGAGGTTTCCGGTGAGCCGTTGAAATGGATCGCTTCCGATATTACGAGGCCTCTGTTTTTCAAGAATATGCGGGGCGAATTATTCTTCTTTTTGAGAGAAGGCGGATTGCACCGTATCGATATGGATGCACTGACATTGCAGCCGTATAACGCCGGACGGTTTTTGTCTCCTTCGATACGGACGGTTTTTCAGGATAACCAACAAAATATATGGGTGAGTTGCAATGTCGGTTTGCACAAGCTGCAATTCGGCAACGGAGAGGTATATCCTCACCCCGGGTATATGAAAGATGAGATACGATGTCTCTATTCCGATTCCCGCGGTCGTATGTGGGTGTCGTCCCGGCTCGGCGATATAGAGATATGGGAAGGGGATATGCGTCTCGGTTATTTGTCTCCCGACGGGCGAGTTGTAGAGCGGCGTGTATCGTTCGGTTCGGGTGTATATGCCATATACGAAGATCGTTCCCGCAATCTGTGGCTCGGTACGAGAGACGAGGGATTGTATCGCCTGAGTTACCGGTTGCCCCGGCAGTATGCCATAACCGGCCATTACAAGAGTGATACCCATAATATGTATAGTATAAGCGGTGATGCCGTATATTCTATTTTGCAGGATTTCAAGGGCCGGTTATGGGTCGGTTGTTATGACTCGGGATTGAATCTGGTGGAAGATCCCGATGCGGAGAATCCCTATTTCTTGCACGAAAATAACCGGTTGGGTTTCCACTCCAAAAACACACCGCAACAGGTACGGTGTCTGGCCGAGACCCGCGACAGTGTCATACTGGTAGGTACGACAAAAGGGTTCTATACGTTCGACGAAAATTTTTCTACGCCCGAGAGTATCGTTTTTTATTCCAGTATGCGGCAGAAAGACGATCAGAACAGTTTGGGTAGCAACGATATTATGGGAATAGAGGTAACCCGCAGCGGCGACATCTATTTGGCGGTGTTCGGCGGCGGGTTGAATAAGGTGCTGACCAAAAATTTACTTTCCGAAGAGATAAGTTTTCGTCCTTATATGAAGCGGGACGGGGCCTATTCCGACGTGGCGATCAACCTGGTCGAGGACGAGTCGGGTTATCTTTGGGTACAGACCGAGCGTATGCTGATGCGTTTCGATCCCCAAAAGGAGAATTTCGAAAATATCGGTTACGATATGTTGCCGCGGTATGCGACGTTGTCCGAGAATAAACCGCTTATCGATAAGGATGGGCGTCTGTTGGTGCCGACGAGTCTGGGCGTGTATGTCGTTTCGCCCGACAGACTCAACAATAGCCGCTATGTCCCGGCAATTGTTTTCGGCGACGGTATCGATTCTATGGTCTTGAAACCCGAAGAAAATACTCTGTCGGTACCTTTTGCCGCGGTAGACTTTTCGTCGAATCTTCCCGTGCGGTATGCTTATAAATTGCAAGGTGTCGATAAAGACTGGACATATACCCAAGAAAACCTTACGGCCAATTATGTGAATCTGCCTGCCGGAACATTTTATCTGCGGGTAAAATCGACCAACCGCAACGGCTTGTGGGTCGATAACGAGCGAGTATTGCCGGTAACACGGGAGCCGTTGTTTGCCGAGACTCCATGGGCAAAGGCGCTCTATGTTTTATTGGCGCTTGTTTTGGTGGCGGTTGTGGTATTTATTTATCTGCATATCTATAAGTTGCGCTATAAATTGAGCCTCGAACACCGCCTCACCGAGGCGAAGCTCCGCTTCTTCACCGATATTTCGCATGAATTGCGCACGCCCCTTACACTGATAGAAGGGCCTCTTTCCGAGGTGTTGGCCGACGAGAAGTTGCCCGAGGCCGACCGGGAGTATCTTACGGTGGTGCAGACCAATGCCCATCGTATGTTGAATCTCATCAATCAGATTCTCGATTTCCGTAAGATACAGAACGAAAAGATGCGGCTTCTTGTCGAGAAACTCAATGTGCGGGAATCTTTGGAAGCCATTATGGAGAATTTCGAGAATATAGCTCGTCAGCACAGAATCGATTTCCGCCTCGAAATGGGAGCCGATGATGTTTACGTGTGGGCCGACAGGGATAAATTCGAAAAAATATTTGTCAATATCATATCCAATGCCTTCAAGTATACGCCACCCGGAAAAACGATTACCGTGCGGGTAAAGAGCGACGACGAGAATGTGGTTGTCGCCGTGCAGGATCAGGGCGTGGGCATACAGCCGTCGAAAGTTGCCATGCTTTTCCAGCGATTCGATACGATTTTGCAGGATAATATCTATCAGCAATCGACCGGAATAGGTTTGTCTCTGGTGAAACAGCTGGTCGATTTGCACCATGCCCGTATCGATGTGCAAAGCGAGGAGGGGGTAGGCAGTACGTTCGAGGTCTCTTTTCCGGTAGGAAAAACGCATCTCGAAGACGACGAACGGGTCGAGTTCCTGATGAACGACGATATAGGAGTCGACGGTTCTCCCGACGACGCGGACAGTGATGCGGAAGAGAACGATGCCGACGATCGTTTCTCTGTTCTCGTCGTGGAAGACAATAACGATCTGCGATCTTTCCTGCAAAGTTGCCTTACCCGCAGTTATAAAGTATATACGGCGGTGAATGGAGAGGACGGCTGGCAACAGACGCTCGAATATATGCCCGACTTGGTGATTACCGACCTGATGATGCCTGTGCTCGACGGATTCGAACTTGCCGAGCGGATAAAGGCCGATCCCACGACCTGCCATATTCCCATTGTCGTGCTTACGGCAAAAAATACGCTCGATGACCGCATACGAGGAGCCAACAGCGGGATCGCCGAGTATATGGTGAAACCTTTCAGTACGCAGTTGTTGAAGGCTCGCGTGGCGATGATTTTGCAACAGCAGCAGATATTGCGGGAGAAATATATGGAGCGTATCGAGCAGAAATCGGCCGGAGAGGTAGACATTCAGCCGTCCGAACTTTCTATCATGCCGGCCGATGAGCAGTTTATGCAGCAGTTGATGGCCTATATCGAGGCGAATATCGAAAATCCCGATTTGAGCATCGATGATTTGGCTCATGAGATGGCGTTGAGCCGGAGTGTTTTTTTCAGAAAGATAAAGGCTCTCGTCGGATATTCGCCGATCAATTTCCTACAAGTGATACGTATCAAGCGTGCCATACAGTTGATGCAGACAAGAAAATTTTCTATGGCGGAGATCGCTTATAAAGTCGGGTACACCGATCCGAAATATTTCAGTCGCAGTTTCAAGAAAATAACGGGAAAATCGCCCTCGGTCTATTTGAGGGAAAAATAATCGTACTTGTTTTGAGGTAAGCCCGTTTTTCATGGGGAGAGGTGGCTGGGCCGGCAGAATTGTTTCTGGCGCTCGGGCGGCCTCTCCTGAATTTTTTTTTCGAAAAAAACATTTTCGGAGCGGGAACGGAGGGTAAAATACAACACAACATGGGTCTTATGGTTTGTCGGTCGGGCATTGCAGTGAAATGGAAAATCAAAAAATATATACATTGTAGCAATATCAAAACTTTTTTATTATCTTTGTAATATCATTAAAGAATTTATCTATATCTATGCCAAGCACTCTTGGAAATAGAAAAAAAGCTATTTCAAGGCATTGTGAAGGGAAAATGCAGAAAAAGTACACCTATTTGAATAAAAAATCCTCTCGATTTTGATAGAGTATTGAGAAATTTGCTACGATAAAAAGAATACCATGAAAAAAGTTCTATTGTTTATTCTCTGCTTTTGTGCAACGATAACCGTATCGTGGGCCGAAGATCTGCCGGCTTTCCCCGGTGCCGAAGGTTTCGGTCGGTATGTAACGGGCGGCCGCGGCGGTGTCGTATATCATGTTACCAACCTCAATGATAGCGGCGAGGGTTCGTTGCGTTGGGCGATTGGTCAGAAAGAACCCCGTACCATTGTTTTCGATGTGTCGGGTACCATATTTTTGAAATCATCTTTGGGTATTTCCAACGGCAATGTAACCATTGCGGGACAGACGGCTCCCGGCGACGGTATCTGTATTGCCGGTTATCCTTTTACCATCAATGCCAATAACGTTATTTTGCGTTTTTTGCGCTTCCGGTTGGGGAATGAAAATGTCGCATATCATGAAGGCGACGGCCTCGGTGGTATGGATCGTGCCAATATCATGGTCGATCACTGCTCCATCAGTTGGAGTATCGACGAGTGCTGCTCGGTATATGGTAATGAAAATATGACGGTGCAGTGGTGCATCATTTCCCAGAGCCTTCGCAATTCGGGACATAGTAAAGGTAATCACGGTTATGGCGGAAACTGGGGGGGGCAAGGGTTCTTCCTATCACCACAATCTGCTGTGTCATCACGAGAGCCGTACGCCGCGTCTCGGCCCGCGTCCCAGTACGCAGGAAGAGGAACTTCTCGATATGCGCAATAACGTGATTTATAATTGGGCCGGAAATGGTTGCTACGGTGGGGAAGGTATGGATGTAAATATCTATAACAACTATTACAAGCCCGGACCTGCCACTCGTAAAAAGGGCGGTGCCGTGCAATATCGTATTGCTGCCATCAATATCCGTACGCTCGATTACTGTACCGATGATAACGGGAAACCGAACGGTTGGTATCCGATGCTTCACCACTGGGGAAAATTCTATGTCGACGGGAATGTTATAGATGGAAATGAAGAGGTAACCCGAGATAATTGGACGAAGGGCATCTATGCGCAGATCGATAAAAACGGGAACGACGGTACTTTTACCTCTGTTACCAAAGATACGATGCGTCTCGATGCTCCGCTTGATTTCTATGCGACGACGACCCATACGGCGCAGGTTGCCTATGAGAAGGTGCTGCAATATGCCGGAGCTTCTCTGTCTCGTGATGCGATAGATTCTATCATGGTATATGATACCCGCAACAATAAAGCCTCGTTTACAGGTGGCGGGGGAAATCTGCCGGGGATTATCAATTCGCAAGAAGATTGTGTTTATAACGGGACATCGGCATGGCCCGAGTTGAAGTCGGAAACCGCCCCTCTGGATAGTGACCGGGACGGTATGCCCGATGAGTGGGAACGGGAAAACGGTCTCGATCCGAATGATCCCGAAGATCGGAATAAAACCAACGAAGAGGGGTATACCATGCTCGAAGTGTATATGAACAGCCTCGTCGCCGATATTATGGACGGTTGTACCTCCGATGGCGAATTGTTGGGAAAAATCAAAGATTCGGCCAACGATCCTACTCCCACCGATTATGAAATCTCTCAGATAAGTTATATGAGCGGGGATTCGAAAACGTGGAGCTTTTCAGATGGCTATACGATAACAAATGCCAAAAATAAAGGGTATGCCGGTGGAAAAAACAATACGATCAAGTACTCGGCCGGCGTCCCTTTTACGGTAACGCTTCCCGAAGGTAAGCGCGTAACGGCAGTGAAAATCGAGGGGTATGCCAATGATGATGCGGCTTCGTCGTATTTGTCGCAGTTAGGTGATAAAAAGTATACACAATCCGACGGATATACATTCCAGTCTCGTGTGCCGTCGATCGTGATGTCGACATATAATATTCCGTTGGAGGAACCATTGACCGGCTCTTTCGTTTTTTCTTTTGGCGGCGCACAGCAATGTGCCATATTGACGCTCACGACCGAAAATATCAATACCGGTGGGGTGGTCGATGTGAAAATAAAAGCCAAAGATCCTCATCGTCTTGTCGATGTCTATAATGTGGCGGGTGTTGTCGTGTTGAAACAGATTCGATATAGTGAGGCGTTTACCGTCCTGCCGCAGGGATTCTATATCATCGACGGTGAAAAGGTTATCATAAATTAGTTGAAATTTTCTATTCCACCTAAAATTGGGGCGGAATAGAAAATTCTTTTCTTTGAGATGTAAACCTTTTAAAAAAATGAGAAAACATTATTTCTTTGATATATTTTTAAATATAACTATAAAAAACACATTAAAAGTAACCGAGAATCTATGAAAAACGCGATTAAAAAGTGCATTTTTGTTTGTAGTGTACTTTGTTCAGCAGTTTTCTGGTCTTCCTGTCAGGATAATCTCGAGTATTACGATACTCCGGATAATCTGAAAGGAAGTATCTATGAAACATTAGAGGATAGGGGGAATTATTCGATATTCCTCAAAGGGGTCGACTTGGGTGGTTATGCACCGATACTGAAAGGTAAAGGTGTGTGGACAGTCATGGCGCCCAATGACGAGGCGTTTGCCTCATACCTCAAGTCGGAATACGGAGTAAATTCGATCGAAGAATTGAGCGTTGATGAAATCAAAAAACTTATCGGATTTCACATCATGTATTATTCTTTCGATAAGAATAAGTTGATCAATTTCCGTCCCGATGAAGGAGACGGTGCTACCGATGAGGAGTTGATGGTCAACGCCGGACTTTATTACAAGTTCCGCACGAAAAGTCAGGACGCTTTGACGCTGGAAGTCGTCAACGATACGACGGGTCAGGAAGGATATGTTTACCATTTGGAGCGTTTCCTCCCGGTGTTTTCTTATCGTATGTTCCAGACGAAACTTATCGATGCCAAGTATAATTACGAGTATTTCTATCCCTCCTCGCAGTGGACGGGGGCTTCGGGCTTCAACGTATCGAATGCTTCGGTCGACGAGTACGCTGTTGTTACATCGTCGGGATACCTCTATCTCGTAAATCAAGTATTGCGTCCTCTGAACACGATATACGATGAAATGAAGAATGCAGGAAATTTCAAAACTTTCTTGTCTCTTTATGATGAGTATAACGACTATCAATTGGATGCCAATCTTACTCTCGAATATGGCAACGGTACCGACCTTTACCAGCACTATCACAAAGCGCCTATGGCCAATATCGCCAGCGAGTGGCCTGTGTCGGATTATACGCAAATGTCTACGCTCTCATCGGTGTCGTACAGTATATTTGCTCCGAACGATAAGGCGTGGGACGATTTCTATATGGATTTCTGGGGGCTCGAAGGAACAGGGTATCCTTCCGACTCGGTATGTCTCGATTCGGTCTCGGTAGAATCTGTTCAGAAGATATTGCTTAATAGCGTTTATGCTTCTTCTATTGTTTTCCCCGAAGAAATCAAACGCGGCGATATAAAGAACTCCAATGGCAATATCATCGATTTCGATGTAGATGCAGTACCCGAAGAAAACCGTAAGATGTGTGTCAACGGTGCATTCTACGGTTGCGATGTGCTTACACCTCCGGCAGAATTCGGTTCGGTAACCGGCCCGGCCTACCAGTATAAACGGTATAGCAATTTTGCGAAAATGCTCGAAAAATCCGATTTGGTGTCGACGCTTTATTCTCCCGAGGTCGATTACATCATGTTGTATCCCTCGAATGCGCAGATGGCATATAACGGTATAACATGGGACGAATCGAAAGGTTCATTGGTTATGGGAACCGGTAGCTTGTCGAGTTCGGCTCAACAGAAATATGTATATGCTCACGTAGCATCGATCGACGGATCGACGACGACGCTTACCGAGCTGCCCATGACGGGTAAACATGTGTTCCGTACGCTTTCTCCCGACTATCGTCTGTATTGGTACATGAAAGATGGAAAAATCACGAATAGTTTCTTGCACAATCAGTTGATATCTTATACCGGCAATTCGACAACCGAAGCCGACATCTATTGCGACGTCGAAGAGTTGAAGTTCCGAGGAGAAAGCTGGTCAAACGGTCATTGCTATGCTTATGACGTTTCTCGCTCACAGAAACTTTTTGAAGGAAGTCTCAGCAATGCGCTCTATGCAAAATTTGTCCCGATGATGTACGGTTTGCGCAATGACGAAACGACGATATTCAATGCCTATATACAATTGCTGATCAAGGCCGGTATGATCAATGAGGACTCCCAGGATATTCCTTATATGACCGAAAGCTGTCTGATGCTCGTACCTACAAATGAGGCTGTGAAGCAGGCTATCGTAGGTGGTAAGATCCCGGGAATAACGACAACGGCTTCGGCCGATGCTTCGACAGCCGATTTCTTTGCTGCCGTTACCGTTACCGATGAAGCTACTTTGCAGCGTTATTTAAAATCTTATTTCGTTCCGTTGAGTACGGCCGTCTTCTCTAACTACCCGTTCTTGGGTTGGGGCGAAGATACGCAATCGGCCGGAGGACTTATTACGCTCAATTCGACATATTCGATCGTCGACGGTGCCGAAGTAGAGGTGGTCATGCATCTCAATATTTTCGATGATGGTACGAAACTTAGCGCCCAAATGGTGGAAAGTGGTTTCGAATCTGGTTCGAGCGCGGGATATGTCGATTTCAACGGCAAAGTCGACTTTGTAGGTGATTATGATTATTTCCCCTTCGTTTTTGACGATGGTTGTGTACAATTTATAAATGGGGTATTATGAAAAACAGAATGGTAAGTATGAGTCCGATTAAATATAGCCTTTTGTTGCTGTGTTTGATGATAAGTTGTACGCTGTCGGCACAGACGAGTTCGGGTTTTATATCGGGTAAAGTATATGAAATATATCAGGGGAAACACGAGCCGTCGATAGGTGTGAATGTTTCTATTGAAAATAATCAGCGTCGTGTATTGACCGGCGTTACGACCGATGCCAACGGTGCATTCTCGTTACGTGTACCGGCCGATGCCGCTACGATCGTATTCTCTTTTATCGGTATGGAGACGCAACGTATTGCTTATACCGGCCAAAAGACGATGACGGTGGTTATGGAGGCTTCTTCTCAGGAATTGAGTGAAGTAAACGTTTCTGCCGAACGGGTCGAGACGACCGATATGGGTATCTCGGTGCGTGAACAGACGGCTGCCACGCAGAAAATCGATATGTCGAGCGTGGTAGAAACATTGCCGGTTTCTTCGGTCGAAGAGGCTTTGCAGGGACGTCTCGCCGGTGTGGATATTTTGTCGGGTGGCGACCCCGGTTCGAAAGGTTCTATTCGTATACGTGGTACGGCAACCCTTAACTCCAATGCCGATCCTCTTATCGTCATCAACGGTGTTCCTTACTCGACCGATATCGATGACTCTTTCGATTTCAATACGGCGAACAATGAAGATTTTGCCGATATGTTGAATCTCAACCCGTATGATATAGAAAGCATCGAGGTTTTGAAAGATGCAGCTTCTACTGCTATTTACGGAACAAAAGCGGCCAATGGCGTTTTGTTGATTACGACCAAGAAAGGTGCCAAAGGAAAAACCAACTTTACTTTCTCTTCGAAGTTTACCGTAAAGGTCGAACCCGAATCGATACCTATGCTCAACGGAGATGAATATGTCGCTTTTATGCAAGATGCTATTTGGAATACGGCCAATGCGCAAGGTTTGCAGAATTCTGCATCTTATCTCGAATTGCTTTTTGATACTCCCGAGATAGGTTATATGCCTAGTTGGCGCTATTTCGATGAGTATAATGCCAATACCGATTGGCTTTCGCAGATCACCAAAGATGCATGGATTTTCGATAACAGCTTCTCGATGTCGGGCGGTGGTGAAAAAGCAACGTATCGTTTCTCCCTTGCTTATATGAATGAAGGCGGTACCAGTATAGGTACGGGGCTGGATCGTATCACGGCCAACTATAATTTGACGTATCGTTTTTCCGATAAATTCAATATGTATGCCGAGTTCTCTTATACCGATACGCAGAAAGACGAACCCTATTTTGATAATGTCCGTTCGGAGGCTTTGCGCAAGATGCCGAATAAGAGCCCTTATTGGATCAATGATGCTACGGGTGAGCCTACCGACAACTATTTTATCCGCCAAAACAGCGAGGAGTTCCAAGGAGCATCTGATGGAGATAAAAATTATCATCCGTTGATTGTGGCAAATGAGAGTTACAATAAGACGACCCAGCGTGAAGAGAGGATTCTCTATCGAGCCAATTATCAGATTCTTCCGGGATTCAGTTGGACGGGTTGGGTGGCCATGAAGTTTAAAACGGTCAAAACTCGCCAGTTCCTGCCGCAAACAGCCGGAGATTTCTCGATCGATAATACCAATGCCAATTATAGCTACGACGGATATTCCAATAACTTGTCGTTACAGACCGAGAATAAATTTATCTTCCGGCGTCAGTTCGGTGTACACGGACTTACAGCTACAGGTTTGTGGCGTACCGACCAGTCTCGTAGTTCAGAATCGGCCGAGGCCGTTTATGGCGTGGCTGCTCCCGGAATGTCGGATCCTATTGCCGGAGGTGCCATTACCAAACTGGGATCGGGTACATCCGAGGCCCGTTCTATGGCGGCTGTCGGTATGGTCAACTATACATTGTTCAACCGTTATATCGTAAGTTTTACGGCCAACTACGAGGGTCGGTCGTCTTTGAGTAAGGCCAACCGTTGGGGATTTTTCCCGGCCGTGGGTGTGGCTTGGCATGTACAAGACGAGGCTTTTATGCAAAATCTCGACTGGTGGACACAGTTTAAGTTACGCGCCAGCTGGGGACAAAGTGGTAATGCTCCTAAGGGTACGGCTCCTTATGTGGGAACCTATTCTTCGATCGGCGATTACAATACCAGTGCGGCTATCGCCCCGAACTCGATGCAACTCAACAAACTGAAATGGGAAACTTCGACCGAGTACGATATCGGTACCGACCTCGGTTTCCTCGATAATAAATTGACGATGACTTTCGATTATTATCATAAGGAAACGAAAGACTTGTTGCAGACCAAAGTGACGATACCCTCGACAGTAGGGTATGCAAGCAATCAATTGGCTTACTACAATTCCGGTAGATTGAGCAATATCGGTTGGGAATACCGTATCGATTACGAAATATTCCGGAACAAGGATTGGACCGTGTCAGCCAACTTCAATATCAACCGCAACGTAAATAAAATCATCGAGTTGCCATCGAATATTGCAGAGGAGAATTTCTCGTTGAAGAACGGTGAGTATGCCCAAAGACTCGAACCCGGTGTTGCGGTAGGTTCGTTCTACGGTTTCCGTTATCAGGGCGTATACCAGAATACGGCCGATACCTATGCTCGCGATGCCGAAGGTAATGTGATGTATGATTTGCAGGGAAAACCCATTGTCATGAAGAACGGATCTTATGTATGTTATCCCGGTGATGCCAAGTATGAAGACATCAATCATGACGGAAAAATAGATGCGAATGATGTCGTTTACATCGGTAACAGTAACCCCATGCTGACCGGTGGTGGCGGATTCAATGTCAAATACAGGGGCTTGGGACTGACGGTATTCTTCCATTATCGTTTGGGACAAAAAGTGATCAATCAGGCTCGTATGGATTCGGAGGCTATGTATGGTCGCGACAACCAAAGTAAAGCCGTGTTGAAACGTTGGCGTACAGAAGGTGACAATACCGATATACCGCGCGCTCTTTATGACTACGGGTTGAACTATTTGGGTTCGGACCGATTTGTAGAAGATTGTTCGTTTGTCCGTCTCAAAACTATCTCGCTTTCTTACAGTATACCTAAGCGAATTTGCAAGAAAATGAAGATAAACGGTTTGAACCTTTTTGTTACGGGTTATGACCTCTTTACTTTTTCCAATTATAAAGGACAAGACCCCGAGGTCAGCCTGCCATCCAAAGTAACAGATCTCTCCAAAGATAATGCGCAAACGCCTCGCAGCCGTCGTTTTTCTTTTGGATTTAACCTTAATTTCTAATCGGTTGAGTTATGAAAATAAAAAATTTAAAATATACGATATTGGCTTTGGGCTGTGGAGTCGTTTTTTCCATGACTTCGTGTAAAGACTGGCTCGAAATTTATCCTGAAAATTCACAGCCGAGCGGAACTTACTGGCAGACCAAAGAAGAAGTGGAAGCTGTTGTGAATGCCGGATATTACTATTTACGTACAATGGTAGAGCCTTACCTTATTCCGTGGGGGGAATTGCGTGCTGGCTGTATTTACAACCAAAAAGGCAGTAACTTGCAGAACTTCCAGGTGAAGCCCACCGATAAGGATTTGTGCAACTGGGGGACGCTTTACCAAATTATCAATGTTGCCAATACGGTGATAAAGAGAGCTCCCGATACCCAAAAAGTCGACGCTACATACGCCTTGCCGGCGATGAAGTCGCATCAGACCGAGGCTTATTTCTTGCGCGCATTGTGTTATTTCTATCTGGTGCGTAACTGGCGGGAAGCCCCGTTGATTACCGAGCCTTATGAAGATGACACGTACACGACGAAAGTGGCTAAGTCGACCGAAGCCGAGCTGATCGAACAGATACGTTCTGATATCAGAACCGCATTGTCGACGGGTGCGGCCAAAGAATCTTTTGATACGACGTGGGAAACCAAAGGTCGTGCTACCAAATGGGCTCTTTACGCATTGGGTGCCGATGTGTGTCTTTGGGCCGAAGATTATGAGGCAGCCGTAACTTATTGCGATGCCATTCTCAATGCTCGGGGAGTGGGTGCTCCTGCTTTCTTGGCGACGGCGACGCATTCGAGCTGGTTCTCGATGTTCAATCCCGGAAACAGTAATGAATCGATATTCGAAATCCAGTACAATTACGAAGAAAACCAGACCAATAATCTTCCCAAATTGTTCGATAATGAGCATGCCGACGGGATCTATCGTATATCGAGAGCGCTTACACAGATGTTCAATAGCGAGTATTCGGCTACATTGTATGAGATGAAAGAAGCCGTGCGTTCGATGTACGGAGGTTATTTCGTGGGACCCGACGCTACGATTTTCGAGTCGGCTACCGTATCGTATGTGTGGAAGTATCTCGGTTCGCAGACGCTTTCCGACAAACGTACCGCTTCCTATTACGATCCCAATTTCATTATTTATCGGGTGGCCGATGTCATGCTGATGAAAGCCGAGGCTCTTATTCTGCGTACTCATGGAGAGAATATCGAGGATAAGGTAGAGGCCATGAAACTCATCAATGAGATAAGAACCCGTTCCAACCTCGAAATAGAGGTGGAGGCTACGGCCGAGGCGGTAGAGCCGCTCGATGAAGAGGCCATGTTGCAAAAAGTCCTTTACGAGCGTACCGTTGAACTGGTCGGCGAGGGTAAAGCGTGGTATGATTTCCTGCGTTTCGGTCGTCGTAACAACAATCAGTACAAATCGACTTTCTTGGTAGATAAGGTGCTGGAATATAACGAGCAGGCCGGAGAGTCATGGTTGCGTACCGTGTTGAATAACGATAATGCGTTGTTCCTACCGATCAGTCAGACAGAAATAGATGCAAATTCTTTGCTAATACAGAATCCCTATTATAATTGATGATACCTATGAAAAAGTTTTCTTTATTTATACTGGCGTTAATCACGTTGATTACCTCTTGTGAAGACCCATATGAGGGAACTACATACATAAGGTCATCAAATGATGCCTTGGAAATGACGTGTGCAGCTTATCTGACATTGAACAGCGACGAGTTTTCTTTGTGGGTCGAGTTGCTGAAATACAGTGATTATTACAATGCCTTGAACGATGCCGATGCTACGGCTACGGTTTTCTGTCCGGACAATGATGCCATGAGAGAATTTTTGGAGTGGAGAGGTGTTTCGAGCGTGAGAGAGCTTGATCGGGATTATGCCCGTGCCGTTGCACAAGTGCATATCTTGAATTATGATCTTTCCGATGCGTCGCTTATCAACTATGCCGAGAATGGCGAGTCGATTCCTTCGCAAACGTTGTTCCAGTCTTATTTGACAACAGGATTTGGATACACGATTACCGATGTCGACGATGCGGAGTTGGACAATACATTGCACAATCCCGATTCGATATATATCAACAATCAGGCTCGATTGGCAAAATTTACGGCAGTAAAAACTTCAAATGGCGAGATCTTTACGATGGGCGATGTGATACACCCTTTGGCCGAGACCATTCTCGATAAATTGCGCCCTTACGACGAGTACAATATCTTTGTGGGTGCAGCCGAGTTGTGCGGTTATGATAAGATCGTTTCCCGCATAGCCGATACGACTTACAATATCAATGGAAGTATGTCTATCAATTCGGTAAACTTTACCTGCCTTGCCGTACCTGATGAAGTATATGCCCAGTCGGGTATCAGTTCGGTTTCCGATCTCTGTTCTTATCTGAATGCGGGAACCAATTACACCGACAGTACAAATGCTTTGTATCAATATATAGCTTACCATTTCTTCGATCGGGAGATGAAAGTTTCGGACTTTTTCAATTTCAGTGAAGAGGGACAAATCAATATCTACGATACCGAGTGTACTTATCAGGTGGTAACCTGCCAAGATGTTGGAGGTGAACATATTTTCAACGAGGTGGCGAGAATTGTTCGCAGCGATATGGCTGCCCGTAACGGTCTGATTCAGAAGGTTGATCATATTCTGCCTGTGTGGGAACCCGATCCCGTTACCGTGATTTGGGATTTCTGCAATACAGCCGAGATCATATCGTTTGTAAACGCTTACGGTGCCGATCGCAATTTGGGTGCATTGTTTACTTCGGCTTTGGCCGCGAAGGAATATCCGATCGACCTTTCCGAAGATAAGCGTGACGGCGACTACGGTAATGTCTCGGCATTCGTCGAAAATGAGACCTATTTAGGCAATTCTTCGAGAGCCAGCTATTCCAATTATCGTAAAATCGGTTTTGTAAAATGTAAATACAAGAGTGCCCGTGAAAAAGATGTCAATAACTACGGAGCTTATATGAACAATTTGCTGGTGTTGAATTTGGGATATGCCGGTTGGGTGCAACTCGAGTCTCCGACGATCATCAAAGGTCGGTATAAAGTGGAGTTGTGTTATGCAGCAAACCCGGTGCTTTACGAGTTCTATGCTTCCGGTAGTTTGACCCGCTTTACGCTCGACGATGAAAATGCATCGAGTGTATATATCTACAAGGGATTGACGTCACAGGGATTTGGTAAAGCGACCTACGGTACTGCCTTTACTACCTTGTGGGGGGAAATAGAGTTTGAAAATTCCGGCAAACATGTACTGAAAGCTACGATGATGGATATCAATGCCAAGACGAGTTCGAAGTACCATCAGTTGTGGGATTATGTGAAATTTACGCCTATTGATTAAATACCATGAAAACAAATAGATTTACAGGATTGATGCTTGCGGCCTTGTGCTGTGTCGTTGTGTCGTGCTCCGATAAATGGGACGATCATTACGATGCACGGAATATCGTCTCGGCCGATATCGAAATTTATTCGGGAGATGTCGCCGCATATATGAAAAGCCAGCCTTCGCTGTCGAAAATTACTGGGTTGTTCCAATCGACCGGAATCCTTCCGACGATAACACCCGACGGGGAATATACGCTCGTCCTTTGTGAGAACGATGCTCTCGATATGTCGGTTATTGATAACGACACGGCATTTGTCAAAAATAGCATTTCCGATATTGCCGTTTCTCCTGATAAGTTGACGCAGAATTTCGGTATTCTTACTCGTTATGAGACGTTATACGATAAGAAAAATCTCCGTGTCTATCTTCGCGGAGAGGATACCTATATCGAAGACTTCAAGTTGACCAAGCAGGTGAAAGCCGACAACGGCTATATCTATTATGTCGACGGCACGATACGTGCCCGTGAATCGGTTTACGAATATTTGAAAGCGCTCGGTGATGATTATTCGATATTCAAAGACTACGTCGCTCAATACGAAGAGGTCTATTTCGACCCTGAGAGTAGTGTTGCCGACGGTGTCGACGATATGGGTAATACCTATTATTCCGACTCGGTGTTCTCGGTACGCAATACGTTGATGGACCGTTATACCGAAAACGGCCTTGCTTATTGGAATATGCGTTCCGAAAATTACACGACGACGATGTTCATTCCCAGCAACGCGTTGATCGAAAAGGCTCTCGATGAGGCTTATGCCAATCTTCCCGTGTGGCTCAACCGGGCGGTTACGGCCTCTGACAGTCTCAAATTCAAGGAATGGATCATTCAGGCATGCTTTGTCGATCGTCGTTTGTCTGCCGAGGAAGTTGCGGTCGGTGCTCCCGATTTCTACTGTGTAGGAGGATATACCCGTACAGTAGATGTAGCTTCCGATGTTGAGAAGTTCAAAGTAGCCGATTCGGCTTATTGGCGTCCTTCCACACAGCTTGTCGATCCCACGAAAACCGATACGTTGAGCAACGGTGTCGTATATTATCTTTCCGATTTCAAGATACCCAATCATATCGTCATTTATCGGGTTAAGACGAAATTTTATCAGATATGGGCGGCGATGACGGCCGAGCAGCAGTCGCAATATTTCCGCTGGTCCAAGTGGGTAGAGCCGATGATCTGTAACGATGCGCAAGGTGAGTTTACGCTTTCTGAGACGTTACCTACCATGTATTATCACGTACTGACGGCCATTCCGTCGCCCGAGGCAATTTTGGCTGCATCGGCAACCGATTCGTTGACCAAGAGTCAGAATCTTCTGGCGAATGCCACAGTAACGCTCGATTCGTTGAAACTCATTGCCCAGCCCGATTCGGCGACGGCGTTCCATATCGACTCGCTCACCCGCAGCATCGACTCGTTGAAGATCGTCATTCCCCAGCAGGAATCTTTTGCTGCCAGTGTACGTCCCGAGGATTACCTTTGCAGTGTCGAGTACGACGGGTTGCTGTATAATACCGATGATCCCAGTTATGGATTGGTAGAGTGCAATCTCCCGGCCGGAGAGTACTATTTGCGCATGGGATTCAAGCACTCGCTTACCTATTCGTTAAGTATTTATTTCAATGACCAGCTGTTGATCAAAGATATGAGTATGGCTGCACAAGGCTCCAATTACCACTTCGACCGTGGCGGTGCTTCCGAAATGGAATTTTTCGGTTCCTCTTCGATCGGTTACCCCGAGGGTTTCGATGCTCAGGCATGGTTTGAACTCGATCCCAAGTCGGTAGCTTACGATACCGACGGTTATCAGGTGGCTATCGTCAATCTGCCTACCGACGGTAATTTCCGTATTAAGATCGAGTCGAGCGATGAAGCGTCGTTCTATACGACGACCAATGGTCGTTCCAAAAACAATGTTTCGCAGCTGATGATGTATCACTGGTGCTTACGGCCGACGAAAAACAACTATTAATTTCGAAAATTCAGTGTTATGAGAAGAATATATAGTTTCCTGATTATTTTACTTATGATGTCGGCCATACCGGCTTTTGCACAGAAGGGCGGCGTCATCAAGTCGAGGATTGTGAGCACCGATAATACTCCTCTGCAAGGGGCTATCGTTTCTGTTGTCGGTACTTCGAGTTCGGCTATTTCCGATGAAAACGGTAATTTCGAGCTTACCACCGACCAGCGCAAAGGAACGTTACGCATCGTTGCCAACGGTTATTACACACGGGAGTATCCCCTCAAAAAGCGAGTTATTCCCCGCGAAATCGTTTTGGTTCCCGATAACTTTTCTTATTATGCCGGGACGACCCAGTATCCGTTTTACTCCGAGCGTCGCGATACGCGTAGTGCGATAAATGCATCGCTCGACCGTAGGGATATGAAGAATTCCATATCGGCCGATTTGGCTTGGCAAGACGGTATTTCGGGCTTGCAGGTTGTAAAGAAAAGCGGAATGCCCGGCGAGGGTGCATTCTTCAATCTGCGTGGTATCCACACTTTGGTGGCCGATAATGCGCCCCTGTTGGTTATCAACGGTATACCTTACTTTTACAATTCCGATGTTTCCAACGTTATCAACGGTTATTCCCGCGATGCACTCTTCGGCTACAATGCCAATGACATAAAAAGTATCACGGCTCTGAAAGGTGCCGAAGCGGCCATGTACGGTTCGCTGGGTTCCAACGGTGTCATACTCATCGAGACCCAACAGGCCACCTCGGACAACCTCAATACCCGTATCTCCTTTACCGGAAATTACGGCGTGAGTCTGGCGCAGAATGCCATACCCTCTCTCGATGCCACGCAGTATCGCAGTTATTTGCAGGATATAGGAATGACGCGTTACAGCAGCGCCGCCGATTTGAGAAACGACTATCCGTTCCTCAATCCCGGAAGAAATGCTTATTCTTATCTGTTCGACAACAATATCGACTGGAACAAGGAGATCACCCGTTCGGCTTTCGTTACCGACAACGTCTTCCGCATTGAGGGGGGTGATGAAATCGCCAAATATAATATTTCATTGGGTTACACCAACGAAGGCGGTATCGTCGACAATACCTCTTCGCAGCGTTTCCATACGTTGATCAACTCCGACGTGATGGTGAGCCGGTGGGTCGACATTTTCACCAACGTCAATCTTGCTTACATTACCAGCGATTTGCAGGAGCAGGGCATGAAATACGAGACCAACCCTCTGTTGGCAGCGACCTTTATGATGCCCAATCTCTATCCCTATACTCGGGAGTCGAACGGAAATCTCTTGTCGTCTTATGCGACCTATAACAGCTGGAATGTCAACAAGAATCCCGTTTTCGCTTACGATAATGTAAGTAACCCGCTGGCTTTGGTCAATACCGTCGAGGCCGACGACAAGATATACGATGTCAATGTGCGGGCCGGTCTCAACTGGCGGCCTACCGAGAACTGGACGATCACCGGTATGGTCAACATCTACTACGACTATACCGAAGAGTCTCTTTTCGTTCCCGGTGTAACCGATCAGGCCATCGTGCCCCAGCTCTACGGGACGGGATTCAACTACGTGAGCAAAGGCGTGCGCAAGCTGTCGTCTTACTTCTACGGCGCGAATGCCATGTACGAGAAGATTTTCAATAATATACACGACTTCAAGGCCTATGGTGGCGTGCGGTTGATTACCCGGGACTTCGAGTACGATTTCGAGTCGGGTTACAACACGGCCAACGACAATTACAAGACTCTGTCGGCCGATCTCGATGAGAGAGTTGTCGACGGTAACAACGACGAGTGGAAGTGGCTCAGCTACTATCTGCATGCCGATTATACCTTCAACCATTTGGTGAAAGCTATGGCCGGCCTCTCTATCGACGGTACGACCGTTTCGGGACTCGACGCTGCCCGTTTCGGATTCTTCCCTTCGGCCGGCTTGACTTTCTTCGCTGCCAATACGGGAGCTTTGCCTTCGTGGATCGATATGTTGAATCTCTCGGCCGAGGTGAGCCTTACCGGTAACAGCCGATTCTCGTCGAACTACGCCAAGAACTATTACCTCACTTCCAATCTTTTCAACGTCGGTACGATTGTCCGTTCCAACGTTCCCAACACCCGTCTCGAATGGGAGAAGAAGTTGCAATTCGACGGCGGCCTCGACCTCTCCTTGTTCAAGCATTTGGTCGACCTGCAATTCAACTATTTCTATGCCAACTCCTACGACTTGTTGCTCGACCGCAATATTTCGTCGGTTTACGGCTCGTCGATATATTACGACAACACGGCCGAGATTTCTACGCAGGGATATGAGTTTGCGCTCCGTCTCAATCCCGTTCATACCAAAGATTTCGATTGGGTGATCGCCGGTAATATCGCTACCGCCAAGAGCACCGTCGAGTCGCTCGGCAATACGCAGACCCAAGACATCATCGATTTCAAGGCCTATAACGAAGACGATGCACAAGTCATTACCAAAGTAGGCCGGTCGCCTTACGAGTTCTACGGTTACGAGACCAATGGCGTGTACGCCACGACTCAGGAAGCGTTGGCTTCGGGGCTGAAAAACTCTTACGGCAACAATTACCGGGGTGGCGATGTACGTTTCGTCGACCAGAACCACGATGGCGTCATCAATGACGAAGACCGCGTGTCGCTCGGCTCCGCTACCCCCGACTTTTTCGGTGGCCTGAGTACCACATTCCGTTACAAATGGATTTCCCTGAAAGCCGATTTCGGCTACTCCGTCGGCAATAAGGCCTACAATGCTACCCGCCGCATGAGCGAGTCCATGTCCACCTTCTACAACCAGTCGACTTCGGTGCTCAACCGTTGGCAGGTCGAGGGGCAGGTAACCGATATGCCGCGTGCGGCATACGGCGATCCTTCCGGCAACAATTTCTTCTCCGACCGTTGGGTCGAAGACGCCTCCTATTTCAAGCTCCGTGCTTTGACGCTGGCGTTCCATTTCGATAACAAGATGTTGAAATTCTGTCAGTCGGGTACGATATACGTGACGGGTGAGAATCTCTTCACCGCAACCGATTATCTGGGCAGCGACCCCGAGTTCAACTACTCTTACAGCGAGAGCATGAGAGGTTTTGATTACGCCAAAGTTTCATTGCCTATCACCATAAAAGTCGGATTTAATTTAAACTTCTAATTGACCATGAAACGCATATTTCGATATATCGTCTTGAGCATGACCGCCGTTACCGGCGTGTGTGTCTCGTCATGCGACGACTTCTTTACGACCGACCCCGACAATATCATCAACGTGGGAGACTACATCTCTACCGAGAACGAGATGTATCGGGGCTTCTTGGGTATCATCACCCGCATGCAGAATGCAGGCGACCATGCCATATTCCTTACCGACCCGAGGTGCAATTTCCTCGAAATCGCTCCCAATGCGCCCGTCGCCTTGCAGAATATCTACAACTACGAGCCGACCGACGGTAATGAATACGCCGATCCTACCTGCTATTACGAGATCGTTACCGCCTGCAACGACTATTTCGACAAGATGGCCGAGTATCAGCGTGAGATCGGCTCGTCGATGAGCGAGTCGGCAGCGGCCGATTTCCCCAAGCTCATCAGCAGCGCCGTGCGCATCAAGGTATGGGCTTACTATACGCTGGGGCGTATTTACGGGAAAGCGGTATGGTTCGATGACCCGCTCGAGGAGTTGAAAGACCTCAATGATGCTTCTATCTTCACGCATCTCGACGACATGAAGGCCGTAGCCGACAAGTGCATCGATTTGCTCGATAACGGTATCGAGATCAATGGCACCCGTTATGCCGCCGACCTCGAGATGGAATGGCCTGCATGGATCGACCCCGAGACGCAGAATACCGCCTATGAGTATTGGGACTACCTTACCCCCCCGTGGCTGTTGTTGCGGGCCGAGCTGCTCTCATGGCGTTGTTCCTATCAGGACAACGAGGCCGACTGGCGGTGGATACGCGACAATATCCTGCAATATCTCGACGATATTTGGTGCAACCGCTATATACCCCACATGAGCGGGCCTTTTGCCGAGGACGATGACTCCAATAATGCCGGCCATTACTATGCCTGCAACATACCCGCCCAGCACAATTATTATAACATCTTCTTTTCCGAGCAGGTAGGTACGACGTTGCAACTGATATGCGGCATCATGTACGATTACGACAACAAGCAGCGCAACCGTTTGGTGCAGTATTTCTGTCCCTCTTATCCTGGCGACGGTTTCTATCTGCAACCGTCGCAGTACGGGATCAATCTCTATCCCGAGACCGACATACGCAGTCTCACTCAGCGTCAGGTAATGGCCCCCATCAACGGGCAGACGGCATTCACCAAGTATTATTACAGCCGTCAGGGAGGACGCAATTTCACTTATTTGCGTACCAATATCTTCGAGATACAGCCCACGATCGTACTCTTCCGGGGACACGACTTCCACTTCCTGCTCGCCGAGGCCGAGAATCACCTCGGTAACTGGCATCAGGCCAAGACCATTCTCAACAACGGTCTCGAAAACGAATTCCCGGGACGTAACCTCAATGACGCAGCTCCCAGTTGGGATTCTCGGTATTCTTCTTGGTTTGGTACCAATGGCGGTTACGGCGACGTAGGTATCGTGGGTATGGTCAAGGGGAAGGAACACAATCTTCCCGTCGAGGACGAGAACAATCCCGGCCAGTTTGTCTATACCGATGACGAAGGCAATGTGATACGCACCGTTACCGAAGAAGAGCGCAAGAAGCTCTACGACCTCGCTTTGGCCGACGAGTATCTGCTCGAATATACCGGCGAAGGCAAGTCATACAGCTATCTCGTGAAGATGGCCGAGCGGTACAGAAATCAAGGCGACGCGCAGGCCGATACCATCGTATCGAACCGTATCGCCCCGAAATACCCCGATGGCGCTCAGGCCAAGGTGCGGGCTTCTCTTGCCGGAAATTATTTTATCGATTGGGATTTGACGGGTAAATAATACCCGTCGAATCTTTGTCTCCGAACTCAAAATGATACACCTATGGGAAAGATTGCGACAGAACAAGAGGCCTATAACGTAGGCAAAAGGGGGATACCCCGTATCAATGAACCCTGTACGAAGGCACGTGCCCGGGAGTTGGGTTGCGCCATAAAACCCGGCTATTCCTATGCCGGTAACGAACCGGTAGAGTTGGAGGCGTTGTGCAGAAACGAGCGTGCGGCTTTGGCTTGGAACACGATAAAGTTCTATTACACGCATCGCATAGAGAAAGCGAGTGATCCGCTCGAAGTAAAAGTATCGAGAGTAGAACTGATACAAAATATTGAAGTTACTAAGGGTTATTTTGCCGGTGAATGGGTCGATATATACGGGAACAGTTATTTTGGCGAAAATGACTTTTCTTTGGATGGTATGGTTTGGAAGTGTGCCATTTTTGAAAAGTTGACGGGCGACCATTATTCTACCGGCCAGCAATACGAGCCGTTTACCGATGACGAGTGGAAATTTGACGGAAGTTATTATGATCCCGGAGAAAATAATGATTACAGTTATGTAAATGCCGAGTTTCGTTTGCCCGATGTTACTGTTCCCGGTTCCGAGTTTGAGTGGAATTATGTTTTCAGGTACGTGATTCATATAAGTACCGATTCTTCAAGTAAGGGCGTTTATGTAACACCTTATATCCTTTATAATCGGTATCGGAGTGGTGATCGACTTCCGAGTCCTACCGATTATTATTGGAGACCATTGAATAACTTGGCGGGATTGGAGTTTACGGAGTGTGAAGAACCGAAGCCCGATTTCTTCGATTGAACGGGTATATAGGGCGTTTCAAAAACAAATTTGAAATAAAATAGATAATTTTTGGTACGATAAGATATATAGTTTCCAAAAAATATTTATCTTTGAGAAAAATCAAAATCCATATCCTTGCTATCAAAAATCAAAGGCAAGGATATAATATCTAACCATAAAAACATCAGAGTTATGAAAAAAATTTTTACACTCGCTGCCGCATTCATGGCAACCGCACTATCCTTTCAGGCGGCTGCCGATAGTTGGGTCGTAACAACGTCTGCGGAATTTACAACGGCTTTGTCGTCGTTGGGTAGAAAAATCGGTGCAAGAGACACCATTTTTGTGAAACCCGAGAGCGCCGATGTTGTTATTTCCAGTGGAACTTACAAGACGGTTCCTACGGCCGGTAAATTTTGGGTTATCGGTGTGCCTACGGACTTTAAACCTATCCTGCAACTTCGTTTCGATGCAGAGGCCGGTACCGAAGAGGGGAGCGATCTCAGTATGATTTTTGAGAATGTACATATACAATTTACGGGAGGTAATACCCCTACGTCGGGACAAATTTTCTATTGGAACGGTAAGTATGCTGATATGGATACCGTGGCTTTCCGTAATTGTGAAATTTCGAACTATCCGCGTACGATTTGGCGTACGGTTCCTCCTAAGCACAAAGAGGTAATCGATGGTGTGGAAAAAGATGTTTATGATAAAGCAGGTACGGTCATGTATTTTGAGATGAGCGATTGTATCGTACATAATGCCAATCTTACATCAAATAATGGATGGCCGGCGATCTATTTCGGACAAGTACCTATCGAAATAGTTTTCAAGAACAATACGTTCTATGACCTTCCTTACTTGAAATATATTTTTAATATAAATTATATCAACGATGAGAATGGTCGTAGCGACGGTACTTTGACGTTTGAGAATAATACCGTGATGGTAGGTTCGGCTACCCCGCACGATATTATCAATGTCGGTAATTATATGGGAATGTCTTCGGTTTTCAATATCAATAACAATATGCTCCTTTATCCCGACTGGACCGATGAATATACGATGGCTCCCGGAACGAAAAAACCGAGAATCATGGCCGGTGATTATGGTATGGTTTATGCCGCCAATAATGTGATCGAAGGGTATGATAACTGGCTGGCTGGTAATAGCAAAGATGAGGAAACTGGCGATTATACATGGTTGGAAGCCGATACTGCCAACAATTATACGATGGCTACGGCCGAATTGGCATGGGACGATTTCTATGACAGAGCAAACAAGGATTTCTCGCTTTTGAAAGAGTACAAAGTGTATACACTCGGCAAAGACATCGAGGGTAATCCTACTTACATCGGCGACGGTCGCTGGTATCTCGATGCTTTCCCCACCAAAGCGGCTGTAAACGTTACCGTAAACGGTTCTACCACCGCTACGCTGAAAATAGAGCCCGAGAAAGCTATCTATTTTGTGGGTGATGAAATCACGCTTAGCGTCGATCTCCACGACGGGTTGAATACTTTCACGGGCTGGAGCGACGGCAATACCGACTTGACCCGCACCGTTACCCTCACCGGCGATCTGAACCTCACGGCCAATGTCGTTTCGGCAAATTATGAAATGTTGTGGGATTTCTGTCAGCTCAAAGACGGTAATAACAAAACGCTTACCCTCCCGTTGGCCGCCAACCACGCTGCCAGTGCCGAGAACCCCGGTACGTTTGGTATCATGACCGTAGAGCACTCGGCCGACAAGGCTACTTATGCCGATACGACATCTTGCCAGACCCGTAACAACAAAGCATATATTTATAATGATAGCAAAGAGCCGGTTCTCTTCATGGCTGCCCTCCTGCGTACCCGCCTCGACTCGGTTGTCGTAGAACAAGAGGAAAAAGCTACCGGTTACAAAGGTGAATTGACCAACGCTTGTTGCAAGAATCCCGATTACTACTACATCAAGTTCTCGACCAAAGGCATGACCGGTGTGAAAGTAGCTTCTGTGATCTTGGCCGAAGCCCGTATGCACAAAACGACGAAAGTGGAATATTCGCTCGACAATAAGACCTACAACACCTTGACGACCGTTACGATCGACTCGGTAGGCGATGCTTGGAGAGATGCCAATATAACTTTGCCCGCAGCTGCCGAAAATCAAGATGCCGTGTATGTACGCTGGATCGGCGATACCGAATCGCCCATTGTAGGTCCGGGTATGGCTGGAACCGACAAAGACGGTAACGGTTATCCCGTATCGAGAAAATACTATACCTATCAGTTCATCGGTAACATCAAAGTAACAGCCGAGACCGGCGGTGCTGCCATCGAAGAACTCGAAGCAGAGGCCGGTGCTGCCCTTGTTGTTGCACAGAATGGCAATCAAGTAACCGTAAGCAACGCCGAGGCTGCTACCGTAGAACTGTACGCTGCCAATGGTGTGCTGGTTGCTTCGCAAGCTGTTATCGACGGTACGGCAACCATAACCTTGCCTGCTCACGGTGTATATTACATCAAGGCCGGTAAAGACGCCAAAGCCGTAGTTTACTAATCCTTGTCATTCCGAATCCGCCAACGGCGGAGTAGGAGTCCTATAAAGAGAGGTGCGGATTTCCGCACCTCTCTTGCTTTTTATGGATTTTCTTCCAGTGTCATTCCGGATTTTGTCATTCCGAGCGAGGGCGCAAGCCCGACGAGGAATCTCATTCTCTGTCATTCCGAATGAACATGAGGAATCCCCAGCCATGCACATACTTCACTGCGTTCCGTTCAGAATGACAATCGTGTTATTCCGAGCGAATGCGAGAATCTCATAAAAACCGGGTACGTAATCACGCCCCCGGTTTACTTTTGCCCCTTTCCATAATGTCATTCCGAACCGAGGTCGTAGGCCGAGTGTGAGGAATCTCATGCAATAACGCTCACTTGGCGAGAGATTCTTCATTCCGCTTACGCTGCATTCAGAATGACAATGTTCCGTTACTTCTTTCCCGCCGCAAAGAAGTAACCAAGAAAGGTCGCCCGCCGGTTATCGGGTGCTCCTGCCTCCCGCTTCGCTCGCCGACGGGGGCTGCGGAACTCACTTCGCTCAAACAGTCCTCGCCCTATTTCCGTCTTCTCCCTCGCTCCCGGCAGCCCGATAAAGGCGGGCATTTTTCCTCTCCGACATTACCAACCACAAGGGTGAGGGCGGTAGCCCTTTTGTCATTCCGAGTATATGCGAGGAATCCCTCTCTTCGTTCTTGGGTAGAGATTCTTCCTCCTTGCAGTCGTCAGAATGACATACACTTGGCAAAAGATTCTTCATTTCACTTCGTCCCGTTCAGAATGGCATGCACTTGGCAAGGGGCTCTTTATCTTCACTACGCTTGCGCTACATTGGAATAGCAATGTCTGCCATATTTGTTTCAATGGTCGTTTCCGTCGGGTTGTCCTAATACACTGCTCGGGCCACGCGCCGCACGCTTTCGGTCGCCATGAGTGAGTAGAAATGTATGCTCGGTACGCCTCGGTCTTTCAGTTCCCGGGCTTGCGTTGTACACCATTCCACGCCTACTTCACGGGCAGCAGCATCGTCGCGGCAGGCCGCCAGTTCCCGGGCCAACGGCTCAGGAAGGTCTACGTGGAACACTTTGGGCAGCACCGTCAGTTGGTTGGCCGAGGTGATCGGTTTCAGGCCCGGCACGATGGGTACGGTGATGCCTTCGGCGCGGCAGCGTTCTACAAAAGCGAAATATTTTGCGTTATCGAAAAACATTTGTGTTACGATATACGATGCCCCGGCGTCGACTTTGGCTTTCAGGTGGCGCAGGTCGGTTTCGAGGTTGGGAGCTTCGTCGTGTTTCTCGGGATAGCCGGCCACCCCGTAGGAGAATGGCGATGAAAGGGTCATGTGTGAACCGTCGAGAAAATAGCCTTCGTTGAAACGGTTTACCTGTTGTTGCAGGTCTATGGCATGGGCATGACCTTCGGGCGAAGGCGAGAATCGCGCTTCGTGTTTGGCCTTGTCTCCTCGCAGAATGAGCAGGTCGGTGATGCCCAAAAAGTTCAGGTCTATCAGTGCGTATTCGGTTTCAATTTTGGTAAACCCGCTGCAAATGAGGTGCGGAACGGCCGGAATACGGTATTTGTACTGTATGGCGGCGGCCACGGCGACCGATCCCGGACGGCTTTTTTCCGACACCCGTTGGTAGAGGCCGTTATCGGCAGCTTTGTAGATAAACTCGCTGCGGTGCGATGTGATATTGATGTACTTCGGGTCGAATTCGCGTAGTGCATCGATCGTGTCGAATACCTTGTCGATGCTGTTTCCTTTCAGAGGAGGGAGAACTTCAAAAGAAAAGGCTGTTCGGGAGCTGTTTTTAATTATTTCGGCGACGTTCATCGTTTTTCCATTTTGTGCAAAAATACTGTTTTTATCGGGATAAAGCGGCGTATTGTTAAGAAAATTCGGTAAATACTTTTTTTTCGCAGTTTTTTGTTCGTTTCCTTTCGGTTGCGCTATCATTCTGACGACCGCAGGGAGGAAGAATCCCTTGCAATGTGTTGAAGCTCTTACGACGCAATGTCATTCTGAACGTAGCGTAAGCGTAGTGAAGAATCTCCTGCCTAAATGCTCAAAAGCATGAGATCCCTCACACCACCTGTGGCGGGTTCGGGATAATATAGAGATTCCTCGCGTGCGCTCGGAATGACACCCCGACGTGCTATCCTCCTTAGGTTAATGCCGACAAAGGCGAGGAGAAGGCTGCATGGCTTTCGGACAAATTTCGATTCAGAGCAACGATTCTGCATGGGTATCCGCTGTTCGCGGGCAGTATAGGATAATTGTGTTAAACTATGTGAAACGGTGGCCTGATTGTCAAACAATTCTTGTTTCATTTGTTATAATTATGTACATTTGAGAACAGTGTTTTTCATGGTATTAAATTTAGGTTACGGAGATTGGTTATCGTGAGATAATCAATCTTTTTTTGAATATTACGAGTAGAAAAAGTCTCTGTGCGACATTCTCCCGAGCGAACCCTTTCCTGCGTAATTTGTTTTATAGATACATCGTCGATCCGCTGCGAGAGGTGGGAATCTATGAATTCCGATTTTTCGTCTGCAAGGTTATATATTAAATTTCTTTGTATTTTCTCAGAATTTGTTTTTATAAACTGCATTGTTTATTATCTTTGCCGTGTTATCCGATTCTTAATCGCAAAAATAGGGCGAAAGAGGAATCTGATGAGAGAAGTAAACCTATTGTACTGTGATGGAATTCTGTGTTGATTATCGGTTTACGGAATTGTTTTTTAGAGGTTTCCCCAGAATCTTTAAGAGCATTAAAAAATAGAAGTGTCCGGAATTGTAGAATTAAGGAATATAATTATATCCTTGCATCGGAATAAAAAAATGACCGAGAAAACCGAAAAACTATTTTTATGTGTTTTTGCCGTTATCGGTAAGAAATGGTGGCGGGCGGTAGCGGGCTGCATGGCTTTGCTTCTGTTTTTCCCTGTTGACGGTATAGCACAGGATATGGCCGTGAAGACCAATGCAATAGGGTGGGCCACCGTCTCGCCCAATCTCGCTTTTGAATATCGGGTCGCCCGCAAATGGACGCTCGACCTTTCTCTCAGTTACAATCCCTTCACTTTCGGCGACAACAAGAAGTGGCGGCATGTTGCCGTGCAACCCGAGGCGCGTTACTGGCTGTGCGCTCCTTTCGGTGGCCATTTCGTGGGTGCACACTTGTTGTATATGCACTACAACGCCGGGAACGTGCACATGCCATTCGGCTTGTGGAAGCAGTTGCGCGACTATCGTTTTCAGGGTAACCTCTACGGCGGGGGGCTTGTCTACGGTTACCATCACATCATCAACAGGCGGTGGAGCATCGAGGGGGTTATCGGCCTCGGTTTCGCCCATACCTGCTCGAAGTATTACCGTTGTCGCCATTGCGGACGTTATCAGGGAATACAGAAGAAAAATATTTTCATGCCTACCAAGCTCTCGCTTTCGGTGGTCTATGTAATCGATTGACGCCATGAATAAGATAATCACCCGTATATGTGTTTTGGCGATGCTCGCCCTCCCGGGAAAAGGTGTGGCCGCGTCGTTTGTTCCCGGCTGTTATGCCGCTGTGGCCGATACGGCTTTCGTTCGCGATACGGCGAGAGTCGTCAGTACGCGCCTCTCGGCCGGTACGCTCGTTGTCGATACCACGCTGATGGTCTCCACGACCTATGTCGTCGATACTGTGGCGGGTACGATCGCTCGGGCGTCAGTGCCCCAAGTTTCCGACTCACTCGCGGTGCGTTCCGTAGGCGGATCGGGTGTACCCGATACCTGCATTATCGAGTGGGCCGACAGTTTTGCCCTCACCTTGCAATTCCCCCTTACGGCCTCGCGGCGGGAGGTAAAGAAAGACTATTGTTTGTGGTTCACCCCCTCGCTTTGCGGGGCGGGCGACACGCTCGCTTTGCCCGCTGTCGTCTTTCAGGGTAAGCGGCATCGCAAGTACAGTGCGCGGGAAGCGTGGCTCGACGGCCGGCAGGAGTGGTATCCCTCTGTGCCGAAAGGCGTTCCCGGTGATACCTTGTGGTATGAGATGCGCATTGCCGTGCAACCGTGGATGCGTTACGGCAACCTCGCCCTCTGCCTCGCCCGCGAGAAAGAGGGCTGTTGCTCGGTCGATACCCTCGCCCCCTTGTGCCGTGAGCCATTCCGTTACATACCGCCCTACCACCCCGTGATACCGCTCGTCGTGCCGCAGACCTATGCGTTGGCACAGGAAAACCCCGTGCTGCACCGGCTGGCCGATTACCGTCCCTATGACGGTACGCAGGTGTTGCGCAAGGAGCCCGGCGCATTGTATGTGCATTACCCCGTAAACCGTTCCTATCTCGATACGCTGTACCGTACCAATAACGAGACGCTCGACAAGATTGTGGAGCTGACCGCGCGGGTATCGGCCGACAGCGCCGCCGAAGTGCGCTTTATCGAAATCATCGGTCTGGCCTCGCCCGAGGGTCCTATCGCCTTCAATATACGGTTGGCGCAACGGCGTGCCGAGGCGTTGGCACGTTACATACAGGAACGCACGGGGTATCCCGATTCGTTGTTCCGCCTTGTCTCCGGTGGTCCCGCATGGACCGAGTTGCGCGACTATGTGGCCGACACCGATTCTACCAATGAGTTCCGCGACGGCCTCTTGCAGGTCATCGACTCCATACCCGACCCCGTGATGCGTGAGAGCGCCATGCGGCGTCTCCGGGGCAACCGGGCTTACCGCTATCTCTGCCGGGAAGCCTTGCCCGAGTTGCGTAACGCCGGTTACGTGCGTATCTATTACGACAATGCGCCCGACCGTGTGGCAATCGTCATCAACCGGGCCATAGGGCTGCTTACCGGCGGTTATCCCGCCGAGGCGCTGGCCATGCTCGAAACCGTAGCTTACGACCCCCGCAGTTACAATGCGTTGGGCAATGCCTGCTATGTCAATGGCGACATAGCCCGTGCGCTCGATTATTTGCAACGGGCTGCGCAGGCCGGCGACGAAGCTGCCGCTCGCAACCTGTTCCTCATAAAACGTCGCATCGGCGACGGTGCGGAATGACAGGCGTGTCATTCTTAGATAGAATGTAGTGAAGAGAAGAATTCCTTGTCAAGGTGTTGAAGCCCTACGGTGCAATGTCATTCTGAATGGAACGAAATGAAATGAAGAATCTTTCGCCAAGTGTATGTCATTCAGACGACTGCAAGGAGGAAGAATCTCTTGCCAAGTGTTACGGCCTCGCAGTGCAATGTCATTCTGAAAGGCTTTGCCTTGAAGAATCTCCCGGCAACTGCTTGTCATGCTGAGCGTAGCGAAGCATCTCCGCCTAAACGAGTAAAAGCAAGAGACCCCTCACACCGTCTGTGGCGGATTCGAGATGACATAGAGATTCCTCGTCGGCCTATCGGCCTCGCTCGGAATGACAAATGGCTACCGCCCTTACCCTTAATGGCCGGTAATGTCGGAGAGGAAAAATGCCCGCCTTTATCGGGCTGCCGGGAGCGAGGGAGAAGACGGAAATAGGGCGAGGACTGTTTGAGCGGAGCGAGTTCCGCAGCCCCCGTCGGCGAGCGAAGCGGGAGGCAGGAATACCCGATAACCAGCGGGCGACCTTTCTTGGTTACTTCTTTGCGGCGGGAAAGAAGTTACAGAACGATGTCATTCTGACGACTGTAAGGAGGAAGAATCTCAACCGATGAGAAAAACGGAGATTCCTCACGCTCGACCACAGGTCTCGGTTCGGAATGACACCGACTTCTATAATAAGGATCAAACACCCCTCTCCTCTAATATTTGATTGGGTGATTGTCGGTAAGCCTGCGGCGACATGCCGGTGTGTTCCCTGAAATATTTTCCGAAAAAACTTTGGCACGAAAAATGGAGATAGTCGCTGATCTCCTGTACCGTCATGGAGGTATTCAACAAGCACCGTTTGGCCTCGCATATCACAAATTCTGCAATGATATCCCTTGCATATCTTCCACCCACCTCATACACGATTGTCGAGAGATATTTGGGTGTAAGACACATCTTGTCGGCATAATAAGAGACTTTCCGATGTTCCTTATAGTTTTCCGATACCATCTTGGTAAACTGTAACAACAGTTCATCTCGCCTCGAAGATGCTGGCGTATCGGGGTAAGACTCCTCGTTGAAGAAATCGGAACACATGTGATAGAACATGATATGCATGTAATTCTTGATAATCGCATCTCTATAAGACAATTCCCTGTCATCGAGGGTCTCCCTCATCAAGCCGTACAACGTAAAAATAATACGTGCTGTTTTCTCCTTCATTTTGAAACACCGCTTACTATCGAGCTTATTTTTGAACGACATCAACAACAAGGCATTATTTATCCCGTACATCATCGAATCGCCCGACCGGCTTATGATGACAAACCAACGGGAATCTTTCGAGGCATCGAGCAGACGGAAATAGTCCCCTTCGAGCATACAACAGCCTTCTCCCGCCTGTAAATCATACCTCCGCCTATTGACTTCCAAACTTATAGACCCTTCGAGCAAACAACAAAATTGACCTTGGTTTTTACTTCTCAAAAACTCGATATTCCCTGACAAACGATTTTTCGTAAGCCATTCTTTTATTTTTTGATAATCGTAGTCATCGAACTCGATCAATGCCAAATCATCATTCCTGCTGACCCTCTTACCGAGATTATTGACCATATCCGAAAAAGATACATCGTAAACTTTCTTATCCATAAATCCTTTTATTTTGATACAAATATATACTAAAAGTCTTGTGATATAAGCAACACAAGACTTTTAGTATATAAATTACTCCATTAGTCCCAATAAGAGGTTTTTCTAATAGATATGATCGTCGTCTTTCATTTCATCGGCCGTAATTGCTTTTCGATCCATTGCCCTCCACGCAAAAAAGATATACCCTGCAACCACCGGTAAAACAAGAGATACGACACTCATCACTTCCAGTGTAAAGAGACTCGAAGAACTGTTATATATCGTAAGCGAACTCTGCATATCCACCGCCGAAGGATAATAGGGCGTATTGTTATAACCGGCCAGGAAAAAGAGACTCAACACAACAAATATCGTACCGATACCGCTGAACCAAATACCATAAATCCACCTTTTGAAAAAAACCGACCGCACAATAGCATAGAGTACACCGGCTACCCCCAAAAGGAAAAGAAACAATACCCACGGCATCTCCATCAGGTTATAAAAATACTTATATGCGCGCACCGATATTTCGCCCGATACGGAATTGAACTGATACCCGTCGGCACAAAGAGTAGCAACCACAAAAAGAAGAAAAAATACAACGAACGGAACCGCATTGTAAAGCAACTGACGACGTGCCCGTGCATAAATCGTTTCGCTATCGATATTGTTGATAAAATAAAGCAACGCCTGCACGCGAGCCAGAAAAAACAATGTAATTCCCAACAAAAGGTTACGCCAATCGAGAACCGCCTCCAAGCCATGCCAGGGATTCTGCCAAGTCGAAATAATCGGCATCGACAAGTCATCGTAAAGATTGGCCTTGTCGACCCGGAAATCGGCACCGGTAAAAAACGTTCCTACTGCCACGCCTATCAACACGACACCCACTATACCGTTGATAAGCAGAAATACATCGTACACGTTCTGCCCCAGAAAGTTTCCTTTCTTAGAACGATATTCATACGAGACAGCTTGTATGATAAAGCTGAACAAGATAGCCATCCACAACCAATATGCGCCTCCGAAACTCGTAGAATAGAATAGAGGGAACGAGGCAAAAAAAGCTCCGCCGAAAACGACCAGCGTCGTAAACGTAAATTCCCATTTACGCCCCAGCGAATTGACGAGTATCGACCTCTCTATCGGTTCTTTGGCAAGGGTCGACAACAACGTCTGCCCACCTTGTACAAAAAGAAGAAATACCAGCAGCGCACCCAACGTCGAGATAAGAAACCACCAGTAATGTTGGTAAAAAATTTCGTTCAGTTCCATAGTCGCATTATTTTTGTTCAGATCCTTTTTTGATTTGTTTCAACATGATTCCTATCTCGGCAACGAGCAGCACGGTGAAGATAGCGGCAAAAAGCCAGAAAGTAGTCTGTACAGCGGCCGTCTCGATACGCGACACTGCCGCAAACGTGGGCATAATGTCTTGTATGACCCACGGCTGCCGCCCCATCTCGGCCACTACCCAACCCGATTCGAGACAGATATAGCCCAACGGCAACGAAAACAAGAATATCCACAACAACCATGCGTAAGAAGCAATGCTTTTACGATAAGAAAGAACGAGAACAACGACAAAAAGCAAAAGAAAATACATTCCCAAAAGCACCATGATGTGAAACGAATAAAATACCAGCGGCACATAAGGTACAAGCTGCGACAAGTCGGTTACGTAACCGTAGCCGAAATGCGGGAAATTTTCTTCCAAAACCAGACGCGCCTCATCGGCGGCTTGCTCATCGCCCGCCTTACGGGCTTGCTTGTAATCGGCCAATGCCCGTATTGCCAGTTTTCCTCGCTCTATACGATCCTCGGCCGATAGGGCTACGACTTCCTCTCCTTTTTCATTCACCTCGGTATAACCGCCTTCAATGATATTCTCGATACCGGGAACGAAACCGTCGACATGTCGGGTCGCCAAGATCGAAAGTAATTTGGGTATCTCTATTTTGAACAGGAAAGGTTCTACATCATCGTCATAGGTTTTCTTTTCGGGATTGAGTACACCAACCGCTATCAATCCCCGGCCTTCGCTTCCTTCATAGACACCTTCCATGACAGCCAACTTCATGGGCTGCTTTTTCCCGGCCCAATAAGCCGAACCGTCGCCCGTGTATAGCACCAGCAATATACCGGCCAAGCCTATCCATGCAGCGACTTTCATACTATTCCGGGCTAAAAAATCTTCTCTTTTTTTGAGTAAATACCACGATGAAATCGAAATGACGAAAATAGCCCCTAAGACCCAACCGGCCGATACCGAATGTAAGAATTTATTGATCGCCACAGGAGAAAATATGACGGCAAAGAAATCGACCATTTCATTGCGCACGCTATCGGGATTGAACTGCATACCCGTAGGAAATTGCATCCATGCATTGGCCACCAGAATCCACAACGCCGAGAGAGCGGCACCTATCGCTGTAAGCCATGTCGCCGTCAAGTGCATACCTCGACTTACCTTGTTCCAACCGAAAAACATGATAGCCACGAAAGTCGCTTCCATAAAAAACGCCAAAATACCTTCGATGGCTAACGGGGCTCCGAAAATATCGCCTACGAACCAACTGTAATTGGACCAATTGGTACCGAACTGGAATTCCAAAATAATGCCCGTAGCAATACCGAGGGCAAAATTCACGCCAAAAAGGTTCATCCAATATTTGGTAATCCGTTTCCATCGTTCGTCCCGGGTACGATAATAAATCGTCTCCATACAACCGATGATAAGCCCCAGTCCCAACGTCAACGGGACAAACAGCCAGTGATACATCGCCGTCAATGCAAATTGAGCCCGCGACCAATCAACAAGAGAATATAAATCGCCCATACATCAAAAAAAATAAAATTATTTTACATAAGGATTTGTCAACTCGACTGAAACATGTTCGGCTCTTTCATCATCGGTATCAAAACGTGTATTCAACAAATCGGGAAAGAAAAACAGTTTCAGTACGAAAAAAAAGATGAATAATTTGACAAGAATGATGATCCACAACGTTTTACCCAGCGTCATAGCTTTGAATCCGTCGTAATAGAAATAAAATATCTTAGAAAAGACATTGCTACCTCTCGCTTTCCCGGTCATCATACGTCCGATCATTTTTACAAATATAAACAACTATTTCGAAGAAAAAAGGCCAAAATAAAAAAAACGACAACGGGCCGGCCCTGTTTTATATACAAGCCGACCCGTACTCTTCGTACGCCAATACAAAAACATACTGGTTATACCGACATCGCCACCAAAGATTCCCGGAATACCCGTATATCTTCGAGCCATGATTCTATATCGTTTTCATGATCGATTTCCTCGGCAAGAATCTGTGTAGCAATAGCAAAAGTCGTAAAATCTTTCCCGTCGGTCAACTTCGCCAACATCTCATACCGCTGAATGGCACAGCGTTCCGAGGTAAGATTCTGTTTCAATACCGACTCGATGTAGGCATCGACCGGTGCTTCATATTTGCATTTTGCCAAATGCGGCCAATCTTCGGGCGAAAGGACGGGAGTTCCGTCGAGTTCGATAATCCGGTTAGCCAACATTTCGGCATGATTCAACTCCTCGTTGGCATGCTTGTAAAGTTCTTTTTCAATCTCGCCATGCATAGGCCCGCTCATAACACGAGCGCCGATCCAGTACTGATAATAGGCCAACCACTCTTCTGACAAAGCCTGATTGAGAATCTCAATCAACTTCTTCACGTCCAAATCTACAATTTCAACTGCTTTTTTTCCCATAGTCATATATTTTTTAAAGGTTATTGCTTTTATTACCCACAAAAGAAACAATGTTACGACCGAAATGTTTCCGATGAAACATATAAAATATCCCGACGAAAAAAAAGAATGGCAAACAGAGAGTCCTTCCAAGTTTTTCGTTATCTTTGTTCATTGAAATATTCCGCACAAATATGGTCGCCACTGCAGAAATACAACAAGTAAAACAACGTTTCGGTATCATCGGAAACAGCACGGGATTGTTGCGTGCCGTAAGCCGCGCCCTGCAAATCGCGCCCACCGACCTATCGGTTCTCATTACCGGAGAAAGCGGTACGGGTAAAGAAAATTTTCCTCAGATAATCCATGCCAACAGCGCACGCAAACACGGCCGCTACATCGCCGTAAACTGTGGTGCGATACCCGAAGGGACAGTCGATTCGGAATTATTCGGGCATGAAAAAGGTTCGTTTACCGGAGCATTATCCGACCGTAAAGGATATTTCGAAGAAGCCGACGGGGGTACCATCTTTCTGGACGAAGTCGGCGAATTGCCCATGACTACCCAAGCCCGACTGTTGCGGGTACTGGAAAACGGCGAATTCATCAAAGTGGGCTCATCGAAAGTACAGAAAACCAATGTCCGCATCATCGCTGCGACCAACGTCAACATGATGGAGGCCATAGCCGAAGGTCGTTTCAGGGAAGATCTCTTTTACCGACTCAGTACGGTACCTATCGAGTTACCCCCTCTGCGCGACCGTATGGACGACATATTGCTGCTGTTTCGGAAATTTGCCGCCGACTTTGCAGAGAAATATCACATGCCACCCATACAACTCACCGAGGAGGCACAAAAAATCATGCTTTCCTACCGTTGGCCGGGCAACATAAGGCAGCTCAAAAATGTAACCGAACAAATTTCCATTTTTGAAACCTCTCGTGAAATAAATGCAGAGACATTACATAGCTACTTGCCGGCCCACGACATAGAACGATTGCCGATACTCAACCACTCGTCCAACAGTAAATCCATACCTCTCGGGAATGAACGGGAGCTGCTTTATCTCGTCTTCGAAATGAAAAAAGAGATCGACGAATTAAGGGCCACCATAGAATCGATGAACCGTAACGGTAATCATGCCGTTACAACCGCCGCTGTTGCAACGACACCTGTCATATACTCCAAACCCGACGCTTTGGCACCCATCACCCGCACCATACAGCCTCTGGGACATCTTCCACACGATATAGACAAGGAAGACGGGGAAATCGTCCATGAAGAATCGGACTTTATTCCGGGAGAAATCGTTTCGGCCATACCCTCCCTCGAAGATGCCGAACGGGAAATGATACGCAAATCGCTGGAACGGAACAACGGGAAACGAAAAAAAACGGCCGAAGAACTGGGAATATCGGAACGAACCCTTTACCGTAAAATAAAAGAATACAATCTCAGCGACTGACCATGAAACGACTCCTTGCCCTTTTTCTCATCGTATGCACGACAGCTTGTACGATTTCGTACAAATTCAATGGAGCATCGATCGACTACAATACAACAAAAACCATTACCATCAACGACTTTCCCATACGGGCGGCACTGGTATACCCGCCTCTTGCCACGACATTCAATGAAACGCTGAAAGATGCATATACCCGCCAAACACGACTAAGTCTCGTAAACAGCGGAGGCGACCTTGTTCTCGAAGGAGAAATAACGGGTTATAACCTTACACCGCAAGCCGTTACCGAAGACGCTTATGCTTCCCAGACACGACTCACTGTAACCGTACGCGTGCGATATACCGATACCAAGAAACCTTCGAACGACTTGGATCGCACATTCAGTGCATATAGGGATTTCTCAAGCACCCGTATGCTCACCGATGTGCAAGACGAACTGATAAGTGAAATCACACAAGAACTTGCCGACCTTATTTTCAATGCCACGGTAGGAAACTGGTAATACTATGACAGAAGGAGAACTTTTACGACAAGATTTCACCCGCGACGTACCGGCTCTCTCCGTCGATGATCTGCTACGTTTTCAGCTCGACTATCCTTATTTTCAAGCGGTACGATTTCTTTATCTGAAAAAACTGCAACACGTTTTTCCCGAACGATATGTAAATGCCCTGCATGAGAACGTCATCTATGCGGGAGACCGCAAATCTCTCTTTTATCAGTTAGAGGGGGCCCGTCAGATATGGAGCCGGTTATATCCCGAAACAGAAAAAGAAAACGCCGAAAGGCCAAATGCATTCGACCTTATCGATTCCTATCTCGAATCACATGCGAGCGAATTATCATCGAAAGAAATGATTTATGCCGATTTACCCGAAAGCGGGGCAATATACCGCATCGATACGGAAATTTCCACTGAAAATCCGGCGCAAAAAGAGAATGAAACGGTTGCCGGGAAAAGCGAAAAATCCTCTTTCGACCTCATCGATGCTTTTCTCGAAAAATCTCCCGAAGAGAAAACTATTGCGCCGGCCTCCCTTCAACCGGATATCCCCTCTCCCCAAAACATCAATGAACCAGATGAAGATATACCGGAAGATGAGTTCCTGACCGAAAGTCTGGCTAAAATCTACATAAAACAACGGCGTTATGCCAAAGCGCTGGAAATTATTCGGAAATTAAGTTTGAAATATCCGGAAAAAAATATTTACTTTGCAGACCAAATTCGATTTTTGGAGAAATTGATTATTAACATAAAAACAGAATAACCATGTACGTGTTCATCACCGTTTTGATCCTTATCGCAGCTGTATGCCTGATTCTCATAGTTTTGGTACAAAACTCCAAAGGTGGAGGTTTGGCTTCGAGTTTCGCTTCATCGAACCAAATTATGGGAGCTCCCAAAACAGCCGATTTCCTCGAAAAAGCCACTTGGACACTCGCCGGTATCGTTATCGTGTTGAGTATCGTTGCAGCGGCTTTCCTTCCTAACCGCAATCTCGGGGCAACATCTGAAATCAAAGATGCCATCAATACCGAAATTCCGGCCCCCAACTTTGAAACCCAAGTTCCAGTAGCTCCCGAAGCTGGAGAAAACGCCGCTCAATAAAATACACTTTATAGAAGGAACAGCAAGGCTGTGTCGAAATGACGCAGCCTTTTTTATTATTTTTTCCGATAACAACCCAACCTTCCAGTCAACGATCATGGAAAGAAAAACTTCTTATACGGTACACTATCATTCTGAATGCCGCGCAAGTGGAATGAAGAAATCCCTTACCAAGTACTTGTCATTCTGACGACCACAGGGAGAAAGAATCTCATGCAAAGTGTTATAGTCCTTTGCTTGTATGATGTCATTCAGAGGTATGGAGCACCGAAGAATCTCTCACCAAGCGAGAGTACAAAACATTCGGGGCCTGATTCCCATCAGACCCCGATCTACACACTACATTATTAAACCCAAATCCTATTATATCAAGTATAGCATTTTTGTTTTACACAGCAAAGATACGGGGTTGCTATTCCCAAAACAATACCGAAATATAGGGAATTTATTCCAATAATCTACCCTACATACTATAAAAGCAAAATGCACTCGACCATAAAAAGGACGAGATCCGATTCCCATCAGACCTCGACTTACACACTACATTATTATTAAACCCAAATCCTATTATATCAAGTATAGCATTTTCATTTTTACATAGCAAAGGTACGGAGTTACTATTCCTGAGACAATACCGAAATATAGGGATTTAAAATCTTTCACTCCCTACAATTATGTAGTAATCGATATAAAATTATTCTTTTCTACTCTGAAAACCGTCCTTAAAAAGTTTTTTTGAAAAAAATCCCGTTTTCTCTTGTTTTTGTTTTTCAACGATATTAATTTTGGCCGTTGAAACAGAAACAATATCGACATGTTCTATTCTATACAAAATAACTTTTGGTGGTGGCACTACTTACAGCAACAATTGTCGTAAGGAGATGTGCCGTATATATGTATAGATAACAAGATATCCCAAAAGAATAAAAGGCCCGTCGTAATTACGACGGGCCTTTTTTGGTATCTGCCGGATAAAATCATAAACTAAAAATACAAACACAATGAAAACATTTCATGTAAATAACGAGGGGTATTACGGAGAATTCGGAGGTGCTTACGTTCCCGAAATTCTACACCGTTGCGTAGAAGAACTGCAAAAGAGCTATCTCGAAGTCATCGAAAGCGAATCGTTCAAACGCGAGTATGACGAATTGCTTCGTAATTATGTAGGAAGGCCCTCTCCCCTCTATCGGGCCAACAGATTGTCGGAAAAGTACGGTTGTAAAATCTATCTGAAACGTGAAGACCTGAACCACACCGGCGCACATAAAATAAACAACACGATAGGCCAGATACTGCTGGCCCGCCGCATGGGAAAAACCCGGATTATCGCCGAAACCGGTGCGGGGCAACATGGCGTCGCCACAGCGACGGTATGTGCCCTTATGAATATGGAATGTATCGTATACATGGGAAAAACCGATGTGGAAAGACAACACATCAACGTTGAAAAAATGAAAATGCTGGGAGCGAAAGTACAACCCGTAACATCGGGTAACATGACACTGAAAGACGCAACCAATGAAGCGATACGCGACTGGTGTTGCCACCCGGCCGACACCTATTATATCATAGGCTCGACCGTAGGACCACATCCCTACCCCGACATGGTTGCCCGGCTGCAATCGATCATCAGCGAAGAAATACGCAAACAACTGCTTGAACAAGAAGGCCGCGATTACCCCGACTACCTGATGGCTTGCGTAGGAGGCGGAAGCAACGCCGCCGGAACGATATATCATTACATCGATGACGAAAGAGTAAAAATCGTACTGGCCGAAGCAGGAGGCTTGGGTATCGACACACCCATGTCGGCAGCAACCATACAACTGGGCCGCGAAGGAATCATACACGGAGCCCGCACTCTCGTCATGCAAGACGAAGACGGACAGATACAAGAACCCTACTCCATATCGGCCGGACTCGACTATCCGGGAATAGGACCTCTCCATGCCAATCTCTCCCGACAAAAACGCGCCACCGTATTGGCTATCAACGATGACGAAGCGTTGGCTGCCGCCTATGAACTGACCCGCTTAGAAGGTATCATTCCGGCTCTCGAATCGGCACATGCCTTAGGTGCATTGTCCAAAATAGCATTCAAGCCGACAGATATTGTTGTCCTTACCGTATCGGGGCGCGGAGATAAAGACATAGAAACCTACTTAAAACACATGCCTAAGTAAAATGAAAACCTATCGTTATAAAACCTGCCACAAACTCATACTCGGCGACCTGCATACACCGGTGAGTACATATCTTAAAGTAAGAGATTTCTTTTCCCAAAGTGCCTTGATGGAAAGTTCGGATTACCACGGAGGTGAAAATTCCCGCTCGTTCATCGGTTTACACCCGATTGCCAGTATCGGAATCAATCATGGGAAAGCAATACTCCGATACCCCGACAACTATACAGTCGAGCACACAATTAACGACTCTTACCGATGCGAGGACGTCATCAACGAATTTATCCGGTCTTTCGATGTAAAAGGTGAGTTCAAGGATTACTGTGGCCTGTACGGATATACCTCCTTCAATGCCGTACGCTATTTCGAAAACATTCCTGTCGCCGACAGTCGCGATGAACGTAACGACGCTCCCGACCTGCTTTACATACTCTACAAATACATTATCGTATTCAATGACTTCAAGCACGAAATGGTATTGCTCGAACTGGTTGGCGATAACGAAACAAGCTCAATGGATTTTCTTGAAAAAGCCATCGGAAACCGCAATTATACGACATACGATTTCCATGCGGTCGGCCCGACAACAAGTCCGCTTACCGACGACCAGCATAGGGAAAATATACGGCGCGGCATCGCACACTGCCTACGAGGAGACGTCTTCCAGATAGTCCTCTCCCGTCGATTTGTACAATCTTATACCGGCGACGATTTCAAACTTTACCGCGCCCTGCGCAGCATCAATCCGTCGCCTTATCTTTTTTATTTCGACTTCGGAGGCTTTCGCATCTTCGGATCGTCTCCCGAAACTCACTGCCGCATCGAAGACCGCCACGCCTACATCGACCCGATTGCCGGAACTACTCGACGCACCGGAGAGAGGGAAAAGAATAAATACATATAATCAAAGAGAAATGAAAGGATAATATTTCTACATAATACGAATGTATTTAATTGTATATCTGCTTATTATATAAATCAGTTCATTTTCTTATACATTCTTGTAAAAGTCCATTTATACCCTTATTTGAATTATTTTTGTTACTTGTTTTGATACTTATATCAAAGCTATTTTCTATCTTTGCATCAGGATATAAATAACTGAAGCATAATGGGTAGAAAAAAGCAGTCAAAAGTAGATAAAAGTCCGTTCAAGTTGCGTAGAAGAAAACTCTCGGACGGTCGTGAATCCCTTTTTATAGACCGTACTGTTGACGGCAAGCACGAATACGAGTTCCTTAAACTGTATCTTGTGCCGGAAACATCCGTCAAGGCGAAACGTGAGAACGCGAAGACACTCCGTCAGGCGGAGGAGATTATTCTCGCCAAGACCGAAGACATGGTTGATGACAAGGCGCGGGAGGAAGCGGCCAAAGACAAATCCAAAATGCCGCTGTCCGATTTTATAGACTTGCTGATGGAGGAATACAAGCAACGGGGGCAGCCTTCATATCGGCATTTAAGGGCATCACGTACCAAGTTCGAGAAGTTCTATCCCGGTGCAAGGCTTTGTGACATGGACAAGAAATTCTGTACCGATTATGCCGAGTGGCTGAAATCCGAGCCTCTCACTCCGCAGGGAAAGCCGCTTGCCCAAGCCACAGCCTGTTCCTGTTTCTGGATTCTCGGCATCATCCTGTCTGCGGCATGGCAGAGAGGATATATAAAGAACAATCCCTGGAAGTTGTTGAGTTTCCAAGAAAAGATAGCGAGACCGGAGAGCAAACGTGAGTTTCTGACCCTTGATGAAGTCCGCAAGCTGGAGAATACCCCTTATGTAAAGGAGAATATACGCATGGCATTCCTGTTTGCCTGCTATTGCGGGTTGCGTGTAGGTGACGTTACGAATTTGTGCTGGAAAGACATATCGGTCAACGGCGGACGGCACTTTGTATCGGTAGTAATGCAAAAAAACTCCAAACCCATATCGCTTCCGCTTCCTGCCAAAGCATTGTCGTGGCTTCCTGAGCGCAGAGAACCGGAGTCTTCCGTATTCTCGCTTCCGTCACATAGCGTCCTACGGAAGCATTTACAGAAATGGGCGGAACAGGCCGGACTGGGCAAACATCTTCATTTCCACCTGAGCCGCCATACCTATGGCACGATGCTGATAACCGCAGGGGTTGACCTTTATACCGCAAGCAAGATGATGGGACATGCCGATGTACGTCCCACACAAATCTACGCCAAAATCATAGACAAGAAAAAAGAGGAAGCGGTTTCATTGATAGATAAAGCATTTTAGATATGACAGCAAACAAGAAATCAAGCAAACTGAAAGAGCCTGTAAGAGTGCGCACCAAGAAACTTGCTGACGGCTCTGAATCGTACTACCTTGACATCTATGTCAACGGCAAACGGAGTTATGAGTTTCTGAAAATGTACCACTTGCCGGAAGTAAACGCAAGGGTCAGGGAGCAGAACCGCGCCACCCGTGAAGCAGTCGAGGCCATCAAGTCTCAACGTATCATCGAGATTACAAACTCCAAAGCCGGAATCAAGAGCAAATCAGCGTGGCAGAAACTCACGCTGGCGGACTGGCTGGAAAAATTCTATGCCATTCAGGAGCGCAAAGGAATCAAGCGTGTCGAGAAACTGGGAAGCATCATAAAAATCATCAACCAATATGGCAAAAGCACAAGGATGGGTGACATTGACAAGAAATGGGTACTCGGCTTCATTGACTGGATCCAGCACACTTATACAGGCAGGCATGGTAAACCGCTTGAACAGGGAACTGTCGTGTCTTACATTTCCCAACTCTCCATAGCCCTGAACGCCGCAGTCAGGGCAGAGTGGCTGGACGAGAATCCGTTCATGTTGTTGTCCGCTTCGGAGCGGGTCAAGAAGCCGGAGTCGAAACGCCAGTTCCTTACCATTGAGGAAGTGAAACTTCTTATCGCTACGGAATGCCGCAACAAGACTGTCAAGCAAGCCTACCTGTTCTCATGCTACTGCGGGCTGCGCCTGAGCGACATGGAAACTCTTTGCTGGAAAGATATTATTTGCAATGACGGCAGGTATATGATTGCCACCGTGCAGCAGAAGACATCTACGCCCATTTATACGCCACTCTCGCAAAATGCCGTCAAGTGGCTGCCTGAACGAAAGCCTGATAATAATGATGAAACACTTGTGTTTGCAGAACTGCCATCACGACCCACAACCAACAAGATACTCAAACAATGGGTGGAAAAGGCGGGCATTGACAAGAAAATCACCTACCACACAAGCCGTCATACCTTCGGAACGATGATGATGACCGTTGGAGCCGACCTTTATACCACCTGCAAGCTGATGGGTCATGCCGATGTGCGCACAACGCAGATTTACGCCAAAATTGTCGACAGCAAGAAGATTGAAGCGGTGGATATGGTGGACAGGATGTTTGAGCGGGAAGAAGCCACAGATTAGAACAAGAGAATCTTGGATTCATCTAAAAATGAGATTGCTGTATTATTGTGTAATATAAATTTTGAGATTTATGCGTTACGTCTAAACAAATTGAGATTAGTGTTATTTTTAACTGAATATATTTTGAGATTCGTGCAGCGCATATTATCTTTGCCATCAATAAAAGTCAATCTATGATATTCAAAAGGAAAATTTACGATGAACTTCTGCGATGGAAGCGGACAGAT
>OIWT01000073.1_pt1 | contig 136365 bp, 119 predicted proteins | sample 1587701 | NCBI WGS metagenome assembly OIWT01 (sample SAMEA3888904, study PRJEB22519) | human gut metagenome | biome: human gut; feature: human-associated habitat; material: faeces | place: Denmark | collected 2009
AAAGAAATCTCTCGCTGAAACAGTCACCGCGCTGGAGCAGAAGGCGCAGACCGTCTGTGATGATGCGGCAAACGCCGATGAATTCATCCGCCGTCTGAAAGCCTACCTGGAGGTTCCGGAACTGACACGTGAGATGTGCCTGGAGCTGATTGAATTCATCACCGTCGACGAGTGTCCCGGTAAGTACAGCAAGGCACCCAGAGAGATTCATATCTACTACAAATTGATTGATAAAAAATCCTCCGCAGAGCAAATCGCCGCGTGGGGAGCAAATGGAAATGAAAAAGTGTGACGATATTTGATGTTCACTACAATGGACACCTATGGGCACCTGGATGACTCCGCCAAAGTTGAACTTGGAGAAACCATGGCATCGTTACTCGGAAAGAACAAAACGGAGGAAAAGGAAAATGGATCACGAGATCATCACCAAGGAACAACTTTATAAACTGCTCCATATCTCCAAGCGCAAGGCAAAGTGGATGTTGGATGAGGGCATCATTCCATGTCAGAACCGCGGTACGAAAACGCATACTTATCTCATCCGGATGGAAGATGTGCGCATTTATCTTGCGCGTCCCGACGCGGAGCGGCAACGCGAACTTCCGACCGGACAGTTCAATGCACACCCGGTCAGGAGCCATAGAAAATGTGAAAACCTCCCGCAGAGAGAACTGCGGGAGGGAGAAACAGATGATTATATGCTGTGTTTGGAAGAAGAATGGGCAGTCCTGCCGGATGATCTCAGTGTCGCACAGGTGGTCAGCCTGACAGGAATCTGTGAGAAAAAAATTCTGCGTTGGCTGCAAACGGGAGGACTCTTTGCCGTCAGATTCGGTGGGAGGTATCATATCCCGAAAGAGGTCGTGGTCGAATGGTACGCGAAGACAAGGTACACTTTGTGAAATGACCGACCCGTTCGAATCCCACAATAAAGAAGCCGAGCCATACACGAGGTATGATTCGGCTTCTTTGGCGGAGGGAAAGGGATTCGAACCCTTGTGAGATTGCTCTCAAACGGTTTTCAAGACCGCCTCGTTATGACCACTTCGATATCCCTCCGTATAAGCGGAACTATGAAATTGTATTAGAAAAAACATTAGAAGAAAAAACTTTGCTGTCCGAAAAGTGCGCGTGTTTCCCTCAAATACGGGGCTTTTTCGCTGATTGCTTCCGCTATGGCAAGGAGGTTTCAAGACCGCCTCGTTATGACCGCTTCGATACCTCTCCATATATGAAACTGTCTTTCGACAGAAATCATCAGATATTCAATTGTTTTAGAAATTCTTTTAGAAATGCGCTTTTGTGCTGCTTTCGGAGTGCCGAAGCCGAAAAAGTCAGGTGTTGCAAGACTTTTTAAGGTTTTTGCGACCGTTGTGCTCGCAAATTTTCAAGACCGCCTCGTTATGACCACTTCGATATCCCTCCGTGTACCAAGCCAACCGCAAGGTCAGCTTGAACCAAAGTTTGAAAATTAAGGAAACCGCGAGCGTCTCGTCCTGCCGCACGCCGGTACTGCTCTTAAGAGTGGTACCGGCGTGCGGCAAACACTGCGCGAACCGCCGCTTCAGGGATTAAACCGCGCGTATTTTTTGCTGACTTCGTTCAGCTTCCGCTCGATGACCGACTTTCGCTTCTGGTATGCGGATGCCAGACCGCTTCCCTGCCCCGTTCCAGCCACGATTGACGTGATGCCCATATCCCCAACAGTAGATATTTCGTAGCGCATGGAGTCTCGGATCAGATCCAGCATATCCGAATCCTCCGGAGCATTCAGCCGCTTATATGTCAACGTGATCTCGTAGAAAGCATCTACCACCGTATCATGTGAGAGATAGCTCCAGTAGGACATAATAGCTGCCGCTCTGTCCGGATCCTTGACGGATGACGGCATCGCCCACGCGCAGGCAAACGGATCTACCAGATGCCAGTAACGCTCCTGATACGTATCATACTTGGGATTCGGCAGGATGCCGTATTCGGATCGCATATCCACAAAGCAATTGGCATCCCCTGCGCCGTTCTGCACGAAAAGAAAGTGATCTTCCGCGAAGAGCGCGCGACCGTAGTCAAAGATATGCCTGTACCCCGACGTATCCTGCCCTTTGGCAGCCGCATCGAAGGACAGCAGGTGTGTCTTGTCGCGCATCAACTCAGCCACCTTATCAATGACGTTGGACGTCCGTTCGGATACGAAGGAAACCGTCAGATACCCGTCCTCGTCCTTGGTCGTAAACGGGACATCACAGCCGCTGATAAAGAATGTCGAGGTTTCGGAGAGCAGCCCATAACGGTCATGCCCGTCCCAAACGCCGTCTCCGTTGAGGTCAAAGGCAACCGTTTGCACCATATCCACAAAGGAGTCCATCGTCCACGTGCCGGCACGCACCTGATCGTAGGGCGCAACCATACCGTATAAATCGCAGAGATGCTTATTGAAATACAGAAAACGCGCATTGCTCGACGCACTCATGCTGGCATCGCTGACGGCGAGGAACACCACATTCTGGACTGACAGCGCTTCGTCCGCGTTACTGTCCCACCACGGATCAGAAGGAACATAGTGCGGCAGCTTCCGCCAATTATGGTAATAACCGGACAGTGACTGCGGGAACATCTGATTCATTGCGTCCGTGATCAGGTCGATCTGATCGTCTCCGGCAAAGCCGGTCCTCCGCACCATCCCGACCGGGGATTTACTCAAAACCGCCTTGAAACTGACCCCGAGGTCGTGCTCAAGCAGAAGGTTGCGCGTATACACGGCATCGTTCACAGGTTCGGAGTTAAGTCCTTCCGAATATACGTCACTGACATCATATGAGCCGGCTCCGTAGCGGTAGAGAACCGAGAAGGTCGAACCTTCCAACTTCACTCCGGACATATCCGGCTTGGCAGTTGTTTCGCTTTCGGCATCTGTAGAAGACGGAAGTTCCGGAACGGTTGTTGCCGTTTCCAGACCGTCTGTCCCGCAGGACGGCAGAAGAAGGGCAAGAACAACAGTCATGATAATGCTCGCGATCAAGAACCGGCGTTTCATACTATGGGAAGCTCCTTTCAAATCTGACAGGATCTGGAGTTCTTGGGGCAACGCACTGCTATTATACCACATGCTTCCGCGCCTGTCAAGCGCAATTTCAAAAAAGCCGGAGCAAGACTGTTTTGATGGTTCCGTTCAATCCGCAATGGGCGCCAAGCCGGAAATACCCACCTTGTCACCGTGCAGTGTTTTCCGCAATTCAGCCGCATATCTCGGCGTCATACCCCGTGACGTCCGTCCCGTTATGTCCGGTCATTATGCAGACGGTTCCGGCGCACTCGCAGGGCTGACCGAAAGCATCAGCGGACACAATGGCATTATAATGATTTCCGAAGAAGTGTCCGTCCCTGTCCCGCAATGCCAACGGCTCTCCCCATTCTGTCAGGCTCTTGCCCTCCGAAACCACCATGTGCTCGGTCAATCCGAATTTTTCCACCAACGTTCTGTCAAACAAGTTATAACACATAAGGTAGCGGTTTCTTGCTGTATCAAAAATAACTCTCGGGTGCCAGCCGTTCCTGACGATCACGCTTTCTTTGCCCAGATTTCCGGCTTCGGAAAAGCTCCCGTCATAGTATTTCACGAAATCACCCATGATCCCGTCCCTGCGCAATCTGGTTCTCGCAACGCAAACATCGCAGGAAAGCCATTCCCCTTTTTCAACGTCCACATGGATCACATCATAAAACAAATACAAAAACTCTGCATCAAAAAAGCATGAAAAATCGCCGCTGCCGAGATTGACCACGTCCCCGGCCTGCCCCCTGGCATTGATATTTTCGGGAATATATTTTTCCGTAAAGCACACGGCTTCTCCCGTGAGAACCCATCTGTCAAACGTCCATGTCCGTCCTTCGTCATCCGAATGCATCATGCCGACGTGCCGGAAATCGGAGTCGAACCGCGGTTGCTCGCAAGGTCCCAGCGCATCGTAAGCAGTGCCCTTGCCGTTCCAACCTGTTTCATTGTGAAAATAGCAAAAGAATCTATGCGTACCGGGGCAAATGTACAAGCCGAACGGCCAGATGCTCCCTCGCGCCAAAACCCCTTCCGGGTATTTGATCCCGGCGAACGCCGTGCCGGCGGCGCCTACCTCGAAATCCGTCTTCGCCTCGTATACATACCGCATATCCTTCAGCGTCGTTCCGCAGAACATTCCGATGTGCCCCATATGCGAATGCCCGCTCATGCCCCACAATCTTCCGTCTACATCCCTGTACAGTGGCACCGTGCCGTCCTGATACACGCCTGCCTCGTTCGCAAACGGTGTTTTGAAGCTTTCACCTATTTCAATTTTCATATGTGACCTTTCCTTTCTCACCAACGAAGAAATATTGGCAGTTCCGGCTTGCGGAAAAGCCAGTTGCTCTGACTGCCAAGGCGCAGAACTTCCTGCCAGACAATTTCTTCTCGGATTTGCCGCTTCTGTTCCCATTCATGGTCTGCATCGCCTGCAGATCCTACGTACAATTATACGGACAGACGGAGGCTTTGTCAATGGTGGAGTCAGGAAGCATGAGAAAAGTTACAAATTGTTTGCCGATGGAACGCCCCTCGCTTTCGCAAGCAAAAAATCCGTCAGGGGGACTTGCCCGGACGTCCGGAATGTGGTATACTGTAGGTACTTCAAGTAAGGAGTCACTGCTTCTATGAAACACGCTGCGCTTTCGTCTGCCGCAGGCGTTATCTGCGAATTCAATCCTTTTCATAACGGGCACGCGCGCCTGCTGCGTGCGGTACGCGGAGCGCTGGGTGACGGCGTGTGCATCGTATGTGTGATGAGCGGACGCTTCGTCCAGCGGGGCGAGCCTGCTGCCGCCGACCCGTACCTGCGTGCGAGGGCTGCTCTCTGCGGCGGAGCGGATCTCGTGCTGGAGCTGCCGTTCCCGTGGTCGGCGGCAAGCGCGGAGCACTTCGCCGATGCCGGGGTATCCGTTCTGTCCGGTTTGGGCGTCGGAACACTTGCCTTCGGCACGGAAAGCGGAGACCTGACGCTTCTTCGTGCTGCGGCGGAGGTCCTGGCTCAGCCGGACTTTCCGGCTCGCTCCGCCGCGCGGGTGCGGCAGGGCGACGGTGCTGCCGTAGCCCTGTCCGGGCTCCTGCGGGAAGCATTGTCGGATATGACTCCGGCTCTCCCGGATGATTTCCCGTCCTCCAACGACAGACTTGCAATGCAATACCTCCGCGCTATGCACGCCGCCGGAGACGCAATGACCCCCTTGGCTGTCCGTCGGGAGGGGCAGGCATTCCGGGACGAAACACTGCATGATCCGTCTGCACCATCGGCAAGTGCCATCCGTCTGCTGATGCGCGACGCGTCGGCAGACCCGGATTGCCTGTGTGCAATGCTGACCGGCACCATGCCGGACGGTGCATTGCAAGTATGGCTGGACGCGATCCGTGCCGGACAGGCACCAACCGACGGCTCCGCCCTGCTCCCCTTCCTGCACGCTTTTTTCAGGCTGGCTGACCCGGACGAACTGGCCGGGTTGTCCGGTCTGTCAGGGGGACTTTCCCATCGGCTTGTTCGCGCGGCACTGGATGCCCCGACACCCGCCGTATTCCTGTCATCCCTGCATTCACGTCTGTACACCGACGCGCGCCTGCGCCGCGCCATGCTGAACGCTGTACTCGGGGTAACGGATACGGATTTACGCGCTGTGCCCGTTTACACCACGCTTCTGGCAGCGAACCGGCGCGGGTGCGCTTTCCTGAAAGATCTCCGGTCGGCACAGCGTGAGGGAAGTTCCTATATTCCGGTCGTCACCAAACCGGCGGATGCTCCCGCTTGCCGCCAGACCGTACTTGCGCACCGCGCGGACGCACTGTTCACACTATGCCTCCCCCGACCCCTATCGGCTGGCGACTGCCTGCGGCAGACCGCGTTTATTTCGGATCAGAGCGTTTAGCCGTAGCCGGCAGTTGTATAATTTGAGGGGGACCTCCGGAAAGTATCGGAGATCCCCCTTTGGAGAATCATAAGACAAAAAAGCGCTTGCATCCGCAAGCGCTCCGTGGCGCGGCATAAGGGACTCGAACCCCCGACCTACTGGTTCGTAGCCAGGCACTCTATCCAGCTGAGCTAATGCCGCATTGCCGTCGGTCGATCTCTCAACCGAACAGGACGTATTATAGCACAATCCGAAGAGATTGTCAAGAGGTTTTTGAAAAAAAGTCAGGACAAAGCGTTCACTTCTTTTGCATGGCAGGATTTCAACGGAACGCCGAATAAATCGGCGGCTCCCCAACCGCCACAATTCCAAGCTGTCCGAAAAAAGCATCTCCCGAAGAGCATCGGAGACAACCGTCGGCTGTCCCCGATGCTCCTTGCTTATGTCGGCGACGAAATCACTGTTTTGCGATATACCCATCCAGGCAATGGATCGTATAGGCACCGGTATCAGAATCCCAGTCCCTGCCCTTCCGGATTGCTGACCACTGCGCTTTTGTGCCGTCATATATGACAGATTTCAAGGCAACACAACCGATGAAAAACTCATTGCCAATGTGTGTCACGCCGTCGGAGAGTATGATTGAAGTCAAACTGACGCAATCTTTGAATATGCCATTCCCCATGTCCGTAACACTGTCCGGAATCACAATCGAGGTCAGGCTTCCACAACCGGAGAACGCCGCGTCTCCGACACTCATGACACCATCGGGGAGGGTAATCGAGGCAAGACTGCTGCAATCCTTGAACGCATCGTTTCCGATGTTTGTCACGTCTGCGGGGATTGTGACCGAAATCAAGCCGGTGCAACCGGAGAACATCCCTTCGCCGATACCCGTCACGCCGCTCGGGATTACAACAGAACTCAGTCCGGCACATCCGGAGAATGTCCCTTCACCAATGCTTGTCACACCGTTCGGAATCGTAATCGTGAGCATACTACTGCAACCAGAGAATGCACACCTTCTGATTTCCCTCACACCGTCGGGGATAGAAATTGAAGCCAAACTGCTGCAATCCCGGAACATTTCCTCGGCGATGCACGTCATGCCGTCGGGGAGCAGGATTGAAGTCAAGCCGGTGCAATCCTGGAACACGGCACCGCCGATGTCGGTCACGCCGTCCGGGATCGTGACGGAGGTCAAGCCAATACAGCCGCGGAACGCCTCGAATCCAATCTCTGTCACACTGTCCGGGATAGCGATATCGGTCAAGCCGGTGCAACGGCTGAACGCCTGATCACCAAGGCTGGTCAATCCGTCCGGAAGCGTGACAGAGGTCAGGCTGGTGCAAGCGTAGAACACATACGTTCCAATGCTTGTTACTCTTTCCGGGATCTCAATGCTTTGCAAGCCGGAGCATTTATAGAATGCCCAATCACCGATACTCGCTACTCTGTCAGGGAGCGTGACAGAAGTCAGAGAAGTGCACTCCCAAAAAGCAGAACCGCCGATACTCGTCACGCTGTCCGGAATTGTGACGGAGGTCAGGGAAGAACACCCCCAAAATGCTCCGTCTTCAATACTCGTTACGCCGTCCGGAATGCAAAGAACGCTCTGCTCTTTTCCTGCCGCAGTAACTCCCGTCACCTGTGTGCCGGAAAGAACAAAGAATTTCGCATTCTCCGCCTCGGAGATGAACCATGCAGTGTAGGTAACGTCCTGAATCACGGCAGTCACCGAAGGAGACCAGCCAAGGAACAGGAATCTGCCTCCCTCGTTTGCCGGCTTTTCGGGGACTGTACCGGTGTAACTCGGCGTCGCACCATACTCCATACTGTCCGTCGCAAGGACAGTTCCGTCGTAGTTTTTCCATGTTACCGTATACTTGTTGGAGGTTTTGCTGAATTGCGCGGTATAGGTCGTATCGCCGGTCACAGCCTCCGCCTCTCTGTCCCACCTGCTGAATGAATAAGTGTACTTTTTTGTCGTGGCTCTGGTGGGCGTTGCGCCGGTGTAGGTCGGCGTTTTGCCGTATTCCACGCTGGCTGTTTCAAGAACTGTGCCGTCGTAATTCTTCCATGTGACGGTATATATCCGGGCAGCTGTGCCTGTTTCCGCCATCTCCCCGTCAGTGGACGGCTCGCCGGTTGTTTCGTGATCGGGCAACTTTTCACCGGTAGTTTCCGCCACTGTCACATCAACTTCGGTTGTCCCTTCCGCATCAGTCTCTTTGCCGGTCTCCGCCGTTCCGTTCGCAGCCGAAGTTACATTCGTTCCGGTCTCTTCCGGCTTATTCACTGTCGATTTGCAGGAGATAACCACAAACGTCAGAAGAAGCGTCAGCAAAAGACTGACTCGTAATAAAATCCGTCTTGTCATAGTCCCGTCCTTTCCTTATGTTCCAAATGTCGTGGAGCGTGATCACGGATATTATATCATTTTTGACCAAGCTTGTCAACAGGAAGAGACGACGCGAAAATCTACAGAATACTCAGATCAGCCGCAGACGCAACAGCCGTGCGTGCCCTATGGCACGCACGGCTGAAACATATCGGGATAGATTTCGGTCTCAGAAAGCGACGGTCTTTTCGATATACGCCTTCAACTCGCTGACGGGCAGACGCACCTGCTGCATACTGTCGCGGTCGCGGACAGTCACGCAACCGTCTGTCTCCGAGTCGAAATCGTAGGTCACGCACAGAGGCGTGCCGATCTCGTCCTGGCGGCGGTAGCGCTTGCCGATAGATCCGGTTTCGTCAAAGTCCACATTGAAATACTTGGACAATTCCGTATAAATCTCAGCCGCCTTATCCGACAGCTTCTTGGACAGGGGCAGAATGGCGGCTTTGACGGGTGCCAGCGCCGGGTGCAGGTGCAGGACAACACGGATGTCGTTCTTTTCCGGATCGACAACCTCCTCATCATAGGCATCACACAGAACGGCAAGCACGCTGCGCTCCACGCCGAGCGAAGGCTCGATGACATACGGGATGTACTCCACCATGTCCTTGCCTTCCCCTTCGCGGTAGACCATTTTCTCACCGGACGTGTTCTGATGCTGGGTAAGGTCGTAATCGGTACGGTCGGCAACGCCCCACAGCTCGCCCCAACCGAACGGGAACAGGAACTCAAAGTCCGTGGTTGCCTTGGAGTAGAAGCACAGCTCCTCCGGATCGTGGTCACGCAGGCGCAGGTTTTCGTCCTTAAGTCCGATGGAGAGCAACCAGTTGTGGCAGAAGCTACGCCAATACTGGAACCATTCCAGGTCGGTGCCGGGCTTGCAGAAGAACTCCAGCTCCATCTGCTCAAACTCGCGCACGCGGAAAATGAAGTTTCCGGGGGTGATTTCGTTCCGGAAGCTCTTGCCGATCTGACCAATGCCAAAAGGCAGCTTCTTGCGCGTGGTGCGCTGGACGTTGTTGAAATTTACAAAAATGCCCTGCGCGGTCTCGGGACGGAGATACACCGTGTTTTTGGCATCCTCGGTCACACCCTGAAACGTCTTGAACATCAGGTTGAACTGGCGGATATCGGTGAAATTATGCTTGCCACAGGTCGGGCACGGGATAGTATGCTCCTCCACAAAGTCCTTCATTTCTGCCTGGGTGAATGCATCAATGGGCTTGGGGAGTGCGAAACCGGTCTCCGCACACCAATCCTCGATTACCTTATCGGCGCGGAAGCGCTCATGGCATTCGCGGCAGTCCATCAGGGGATCCGAAAAACCGCCCAGGTGCCCGGACGCCACCCACGTCTGCGGATTCATGAGGATCGCGGCGTCCAGCCCGACGTTATAGGGATTTTCCTGCACAAACTTCTTCCACCACGCGCGCTTGACGTTGTTTTTCAGTTCCACGCCGAGAGGACCGTAATCCCACGTGTTGGCAAGCCCGCCGTATATTTCAGATCCGGGGAAAATAAAGCCCCTCGTCTTGCACAACGCAACGATCTTGTCCATTGTCTTAGCCGTATTGTCCATTTGAATCAACCAACCTTTCCGGGCGGCGACTGGCTGCCGCCGCCGTTTATGATAGCGTAATTGTAGCATATATGCCGGATTTTGTCAAGGATAATTTCGGAAGCGACGGCGCAAAGCTACAGCCACGTACAATTCAATGCCGGGGGCAGAACCCCCGGCAGGAATCATTTCACTGCGTTGCTTTTTTCCTTCTGAATAACATCATGAGCGCCGCCTTCTACAATACTGGTGGCGGACACCAGCGTCAGGACAGCTTTCTCCTGCAGCTCCGGAATGGTCAGCGCGCCGCAGTTGCACATAGTGGAACGCACCTTGGCAAGCGTCATGGCAACGTTATCTTTCAGACTGCCGGCGTAGGGAACGTAGGAATCCACGCCCTCCTCAAAGGACAGCTTTTTGTCGCCGCCGAGGTCGTAGCGCTGCCAGTTCCGTGCGCGGGCAGAGCCTTCTCCCCAATACTCCTTATAGTAAGTGCCGCCGATGCTGACCTTGTTGGACGGGGACTCGTCAAAGCGGGCAAAGTACCGGCCAAGCATAACGAAATCTGCCCCCATGGCGAGCGCCAGCGTGATGTGGTGGTCATACACGATGCCGCCGTCCGAGCAAACCGGCACATAGACACCGGTCTCCTCAAAGTAGCGATCACGCTCACGGCAGACGTCGATCAGTGCAGTCGCCTGTCCGCGACCGATGCCCTTTGTCTCACGGGTGATGCAGATGGAACCGCCACCGATTCCGACCTTGACAAAGTCCGCCCCGCACTCTGCCAGGAAGCGGAAGCCCTTTGCGTCCACCACGTTGCCCGCACCGACCTTGACACTGTCACCGTACTGCTCGCGTATCCACGCCAGCGTAAATTTCTGCCAATCCGAGAAGCCCTCCGAGGAATCAATGCACAGCACATCGGCCCCCGCCTCAATCAGAGCGGGAACTCGCTCCTTATAATCGCGCGTATTGATGCCTGCCCCCACGACATACCGCTTGGATGCATCCAGCAGTTCATTGGGGTTCTGCTTGTGGCTGTCATAGTCCTTGCGGAAGACAAGGTAGCACAAGTGCTGCTGCTCATCAATGATGGGGAGCGAGTTGAGCTTATTGTCCCAGATGATGTCGTTGGCAACCTTCAGCGTCGTGCCTTCCGGCGCGGTGATAAGCCGATCAAATGGAGTCATAAAGGAGGAGACGGGAGTCGTCGGATCCATGCGGCTGGGGCGGTAATCCCGTCCGGTCACAATTCCCAACAGCTTGCCCTCCGGGGTACCGTCCTCTGTCACGGCGACCGTGTTATGCCCGGTGCGTCTGACCAGCTCCACCACGTCCGCCATGGTGGCATCCGGAGTGATGTTGGAATCCGAGCGGACAAAGCCTGCCTTGTGGCTCTTGGCGCGCTTGACCATGGCGGCTTCATTCTCAATGCTCTGTGCGCCGTAGATGAACGATACACCGCCCTCTATGGCAAGCGCGACCGCCAGCCGGTCGCCGGACACTGCCTGCATGATCGCGGACACCATGGGGATATTCATCGTGATGGACGGTGTTTCCCCCCTGCGGTACTTCACAAGCGGTGTACGCAGGCTTACATTGGCGGGTACGCACTGATCCGAAGAATAACCGGGGATCAGCAGGTACTCATTAAAAGTATGAGAAGGTTCATTTATAAAGGTTGCCATGATAACATCTCCTCTTCCGTTTCTTTTTACCGGGTGCGTGCAGGCGGAAAGCCACCGGTCGTATTTTTGCTATTATACCATGACTTGCGCGGGAAGTCAATCGGCAAAGGGCGCATTTTTCGGCATGAAATCAATAAAAAAAGCACGGTTCTGCCGATGTGTACGTCGGGAAGGCGCATCCGGCAGTCCCCTGCCCTTCCTCCCCGCCCTTTGTAAGGCGGTGCAGAACCGAAAGCAGGGGAACTGCACGTACTGTGCAATTCCCCTGCGAACATCACAAAACCTCGATATGCCGGTTTGCGACCGGGTCATTCTGATACGCCCGGAACGCCTCCCAAATAATGTCCACGATCTCCTCCGGCGTGCGCGCGGAAGAATCCACGACAAGATTGTAGTTTCCATAATCGCAGTAATCCACGCCGTACAGTTCCCTGAACCGCGACTGCTCGACCCGACTACGCTCTACAAGCTTGTCCCGCGCCTCCTCGACCGAGCGGTAACGCTCCTCGGAATCGCGCGGATTCGCCATGACACGCTGAGCGGCAACGGTCGGATCAACAGTCAAGAATATCTTGAAGGTATCCTCGGCAAAATGCCATGCCATGCGTGAATCAAAAATCAGTCTGCAGTCCCGACGCTCACGGGAAAGCCGCGTAGTCGCCTCGTCGATTCTGGTGTCCAGCGAATGATCCTGCTTCATGCGCTTATTCAGCTCCAGCGTGCTGATGCCCATCTCACGTGCAACTTCGCGCTGGATGGCGCCGGTAGAAAAAATTTCGTAATCGTAGCGGTCACGAATCATTTTGCACACGGTGGATTTGCCGCTTCCGAGTTTACCGGTAATGGATATCTGCATAAATCTGATTCTCCTGCTTCAATATAGTCGGTCTGTGGAATGGGAAAACGTTGTCAGTTCAGTTCGACCCGGATCGAGCCGATGCGCCGCTTCATCCGGCGCAGGTCACGCAACATCTTGAAGGTGTCCGAAAAGACGTGTACCTTGGATTCACGGTGGTTGATGATCTTGACGGGGATCTCCTTGATCTTCATGCCCAGCTTGGTCGCCCACAGGATCGCCTCAAAGTCAAAGGCAAAGCCGTTGACCTGGCACCGGGGGAATATGCGCTGAACAGCATCATGCGTCCACGCCTTGCAGCCGCACTGCGAGTCCGACAGCCGGAAGCCGCCCACAAAGCACAGCACCTTGATATAGATTTTGGACGCAAGCCGACGGATGAAGGTATACCCCTCATAGCCGTCCTCGGACAGATTGCGCGAGCCGATAATCATATCCGGGTACCTGCCGTTCTTCTCCGCCTCGCTGAGGAAGGTGTCGTAAACCCGCCTGATAACATCGGTGCCGTAGGCAAGATCGGCGTCGGTAAACATCACAAAATCGCCCTCCGCCGCCAGCAACGCCGTTCGGACGGCACAGCCCTTGCCCTGATTATTGGGGTAGCCTACCACGCGGACGTGCGGCAGACCCAACTCCGCAACCGTCCGGTCGCACCCGTCTGTACTGCCGTCGTTGGAAAAAATAATCTCATAATCATCGAAATTTGCCGCCATATAGTCGGACAGTGTCCTTGCCGTGTCGGCAATGATGCTGTTTTCGTTATACATGGGGATACACAGGGACATTTTCATGATCCGTTCCACTCCTCTTACTCATCCACGGTTTTCGTATACACAAAGAAATCAAAAGAAACCGATGTCTCCAGTCTGTCCGCCGCCGCCAGTCTTCCCTGCCCGTCCCGGCTGGTACGCCAGTAGTAGGGCGTCATGGAAAACAGCGCATCCAGGTTCTCGCGCCCCTCGACCGTCATGGAAAAGCTGACCGTGCGGCGCTCGCTGAGCGTCAGGAGCACGTCCGCCCCCGGCAGATCCCGGCGGGAATCATTGACATGGGTCTCGTCATACAGGAGCCGCTTCAGCCCCATGAGGTGCTCCTCTCCGGCTCCCGCAACGATCAGCTTACCGCCCGGCTTCAGTACGCGGGCAAACTCGGCAGGCGCACAGGGCGCGAACACATTGACTACGCCGTGCACGCAGGCATCACGCACCGGCAGTTCAAACACACTGCCGACCGCGAACAGGGTATGCGATCCGTCCTGCGGCGCTTTCCGCAGGCGCTCTGCCCGCGCCCGCCGCGCGGCGGCGTCCACCGCGTACTTGGACAGATCAAAGCCCATGACCGCAAAGCCCGAAGCGGCGAGTCCGATGCTGTAGTACCCCTCTCCGCAACCGGCATCCAGCAGGCATCCCCCGGGAGGAAAATGCTCCGCCGCCAGCCGGCACAGCGCCGCGCGGGCAGGCTCATAATACCCGCTGTTCAAAAAACGCGACCGCGCCCGGACGGCATCGCGGGCATCGCCGCCGCCGGGATGACGCGGTGCCAACGGAAGATATCCGCCGCCGCCCCCGTCAAAGCAGTGCGTCCGTGCGCCGTCACAGACCAGCGAGCGCCTGTCGTCCGATATATGCAGGGCGCAACCGCATACCGGACAGGTCAGGCTGGCGATCAACGACTGATCCAGTTCTGCCGAAAGATCGGGCACAAACGACACCTCCTTACCCGGATTGAATGGAATATGACCCGTATTATACACCACTTTGCGAAAAAAAGCAATAGTTTTTTCAGGACTCGAAGAATTCCGTCGCCCGCACGGCTGTCCGCACGGGTACCGGCATTCAGACCGACCCGGGCGTATTCCCACGTCCGTCACGCACGATGTTCATTTCAAACCAGAATGTGGAGCCCTTCCCCTGCTTGGATTCGACACCGTAGGTCGCCTGATGTGCCTCCAGTATCTGCTTGACAATGGACAGCCCCAGCCCGGTGCCTATCATGGCGCGGCGGTGTACCTTGTCCACCTTGTAGTAGCGATCCCAAATCAGCGGTATCTGGTCAGGCGCAATACCCTCCCCGCTGTCGGTGACCGAAATGCGCACCTTGCCGCTGTCACGGAGCGTCCGCTGTGTTACGCGCACAAGCTTATCCTCGCCGGTGTAGTTGACGGCGTTGTTGATGAGATTATATATAACCTGCAGGAGCATGGTGCGGTCGGCGCGAACATCCACATCCTGGTCGATATCTATCTCAATGCGGTAGCCGTCCCGTTCGGTCAGCTTGCTGTAACGGGACATGACGGAGCGCACCGTGTCGGACAGACTGAACACCTCCGGCTTGGGCTTGCGCGTCCCCGCCTGCAGTTTGGACAGATCCAGCAAATCGTTGACGAGATCGGACAGTCGCTTGGTTTCGTCTATGATAACCTGCACGTTCTCCGGCGTGTTCTCGCCCGGAATATCCCGCATGACCTCACTGTAACCCACGATCATGGTAAGCGGCGTGCGCAGATCGTGCGAAATGTTGGCAATCAGTTCTTTCTGCAGTGTGTCGTTCTGCGAGAGTGCATCCGCCGCCTGCGTCAGGGAATCCGACAGCTCCATGACTTCCCGGTAGCCGTTCACGGCAAAATCAGCATTATAGTCGCCCTTTGCCAACCGCTTGGCGGCGGTGTTCATCTTTTCAATCGGCACCGAGATATTTCTGGAAATAAGAATCGCCAGTGTGACGGCACCGCAAAGCAGGATCACCGCAATGACCCAAAATTGCGTCTTGAGCGTCTGCACGGTAGCATTGAGCGGCACCATCTCGGCGTTTATCAGAATCATATACACCGTGCCGCCGGAATCGCCCCCGGTCGTGATGACATTCGCCCGAAGGACAGTCTCGCTGTTCAGCAGCCGCCGCCAGGTCGGCACACCGGGAAGAGACGGACGCGATGGCAACGTATACGCATTGCCGCTATTACTGCTACTGCTGTCGTCCTGGTCATCGCGGGAGACCAGAACCGTATATTCGCCGCCGTTTCCGACCGCCTGCTTGTACAGGTAGGTCAGGTAAGTCTCGTTCATGCTACTGTGGATCAGACAGCCGGATGATACGTCCGGACTGGTCGCCAGCGTTTCCGCGTACCCGCGGCTGCCGGTCCAGCGAAGCCGGTAGACCCGAATGCAGGCAACGTACTTGTCTGACAGCTGTCCGATTCTCTCCTCCAGCTGATCCGGATTCTGCTCCAGCACCTGACTGAGGGATTTTTCCGCGTCGTCCAGTTCCCGGTACTTGCTCTGCCGGTAGAAGTAGTTCAGCAGACCAATCTGGAACACCCAGACCACGATAAGAATAAAGGTCGTGAACAGCGTCAGGTATGCAAACAGCTTCCAGGATATGCTGATACGCGGACGTCGGCAGTGCGACGTCTCAGGCGACGGTCTGTGCATCCCGTTCCCTCCCTCCTCGGCGGAATCCGCCCGATATACAGGAAACCTCCAAAATTCCGCGCGCGGCTGAGCCGACATAAAGCCGCCAGCCGCTCACGGAATATTCAGAGGTTCCGCAAAGCACGGGCAACACCTGCCCGGTCGCTTCGTCGCAACCGGGCAGGGTGCTGCCGTTCACAGCCGGCGCGGTCAGTTCTCCTCAAACCGGTAGCCGACCCCCCGGAGCGTCACAATGTAGGAGGCATACTTGCCGAGGCTTTTGCGCAACAGCTTGATATGTGTATCCAGTGTGCGGGCATCACCGTAAAAATCGTACCCCCACACTTCGCTGATTAGCTTTTCCCGCGAGAGTGCGATGTTCCGGTTCTCCAGCATATAGAAGAACAGGTCGTACTCCTTGGGTGACATATCCACGCGCTGACCGTCCACATAGACAATGCGCGCCGTTACGTCTGCCTTCAATCCGCCGCCGTCCAGTTCAATAATCTGGTTCGGCGCCTTGCCGGTATCCGCCACCGGACGCTTGACGCGCTTCATGACGGCGTCCACCCGGAGCATCAGCTCCTTCGGCGAGAACGGTTTGACAACATAGTCGTCAATCCCCAGTTCAAAGCCGTTGATCTTGTCATACTCCTCCCCGCGTGCCGACAGCATGATGATTGGCGTCTGGCTGATCTTCCGGATCTCCCGGCAAGCCGAAAAGCCGTCCAGCTCCGGCATCATGATGTCCATGATGATCAGGTCAAAGGTCTGCGTGCGGCATAGATTGACTGCCTCCATGCCGTCGCCTGCCTCGGTGACCGTGTGTCCCTCGAACTCGGCGTACTTGCGGATGAGCGCCCGTATGCGGCTCTCATCGTCCACAACCAAAATGTGATACATAGCGGTCCTTTCCGTGCCGCGTCCCGCCGCGTGAGTGGGACAGGCACTTTGTTTTATTATAGGTTAGGGAATCCTTGGAACACAGAGGGGGAACGGCAACTCAAGCCGCCTTGCCGGATTGCGTGCCGGATTGTTTCTCTCCCAGCGTCAGGCTGACATTGACCTGCTCCCAGCGACGCCCGTTGTTGCGGTAGACAACCACCTCAACCGTATCGCCGACCTTCTTGCCCTCCAGCAGGGTTTTGATCTGCGAGGATGCCGTGATTTCCGTCCCGTCAAACTGCAGGATGAGATCGCCGGACTTCAGGTCATCCGTGAGGCTGGATTCGTACACATACACACCTGTGTAGGTGGAATTGAAGTAACGGAGCGCCAGGTTCACGGAGCTGACATCAACCAGCGTCAGTCCTGTGGTGACGCGCCCGCGCACATACCCGTAACGGTACAGTTCGCAGATAATGTCATACGCGGTATCAATCGGGATGGCAAAGCCCAAGCCCTCGACGTCATCGCTGGAGCATTTTGCATTGACGATACCGATCAGCTCCCCTGCCATATTGAACAGCCCACCGCCGGAATTTCCGGGGTTGATGGGTGCGGAAATCTGGAGCAGGGTCATGTCGGTGCCCTCAATGCTGATCTGTCGTGCGGTGGCACTGATAATGCCCTCGGTCACAGTGCCGCCCAACGAACCGAGCGGGTTACCGATAGCAAGCACATCCTCGCCGACTACCAGGTCGAAGCTCGCGCCCATGGTAGCGACCGTCAGCTGCTTGCTGCCCGCATCAATCCACAGAAGCGCGATATCCGACTGCTCATCGGTACCGATGAGCGTAGCGGCGTACTTGGTCCCGTCTGCCAGCGTCACGACAATGCTGTCCGCGCCGCTGATAACGTGATTATTGGTAATGATGAAGCCTTCCGCCGAAACGATAACTCCGCTTCCCGCACCGGACGTGACGTACTGCCCGATTCTGCCGGACTTAACGATGGTCTCCGTGGTAATCTCCACCATGGAATCCGCCACGCGGTATACCACGGTTGCCACGGGCAGTCTGCCCGAGTCGGCGGATGTCAGGATATTGCCGTCAGCATCCAGAACAGCGTCCGGCTTGCCGTCTCCGTCGGCATCCTTGCGCAGAGGAGATTTTTTGACAATGGTCGCATTCTCCGGGACAGGGTGCGTCGCCTGGATTACACCTGATTCCGTCGTGCCGGTCGATGCCGGGCTATGCTCCGCCGTTGCCGTGTCCGGTTCGGTCACGCCGGTCTTGTTGGTTCCCGTCCCGTCCGTGGACGCAGTCGTATCATTCGGGTCTATGACAATGAACATACCGCCGCCTGTCTCGTGGTCGCTGTCCTGCGTGGCGGCAGAGACGTCCCCGCCGACCGTCCCGCGGTGCGCCATCATACTGCCCAGCATCACGCAGGAAACGACAAGCAGACCAGCCAGCACTGCCACCAGTGCAATCAACGCCGCGCGACTTCCCTTGCCGGAGCCGGACGGAGCAGCCGCCGGAGGGGCATATACGTATCCGTGTCCGCCGGTCGGCGTCGTATAGCCGCTGCCGTCCGGTGATGCGCTGCCGTTGAATGCAAAGTCCCGCTCGGCAGCGGTGTAAACCTGGGACTCTTCCGGTTGGGTCGTGTTCTTCACTGCATCGTCATGTTGAATGTTCCTCTCATCCATAAATCGTATGCACTACCTTTCATTGGAAACGGGCGGATGCGGCACGACCTGCCGCCGCCCGGGGGTTGCCTGCGGAAAGGGCGTATCCGGATACCGCCTTCCTTAACGACACCCCTATTATATCGGTCAAATGTGAAGATTGTATGACCGTGCCGCCAGTGGCTTATGAATATTTCCGAAAGCGCAGGGATTTTATGTTGACTCCCGACTGAAAGCCACCGCTTCCTTATTTTCCCACGTTCGGGCAAGTTGCCGCCGGGCAGACTAAGTACGCCGGTCAGAGCCGGCAGGAAAGGAAGCAACCACATGAAACGGTTTTCAGAGGAATACCCTTCGTCAACCCGGCATATATCGCCGCTTGCCCCGCCGGACGCGCCGTTTTCGGGCGCAATGTATGTCGACGCCCTGTACGCCTACTCTTTTGACGCCTGTCTCGGTACCGTGATCACCTACCCCAACATCCTGTCGGACAGCGTCCGGGCGATCCGGCAGGAGCAGGAGGCAGAGCGGGATGCCATGCACGACGGGATACGCATGGATAACACCTGATCAGTATTTTTCCAGATATTGCTCCAGCGTTATCCCGCGCCGGTATATTTCGGTCGCCGCCTCCACGCCGACAAATCGGTAATGCCATGGCTCATAGCTGTACCCCGTTACGGTTTCCTTACCCTTCGGAAAGCGCAGGATAAACCCGAATTTATGCGCGTTCTCGACCAGCCAGCGGTAGCAGGCATGGTCGGCGAAGGACTCATCCAGCACGGGATTGGCACCGCCCACGATAAGATCCATGCAAAGCCCGGTCTGATGCTCGCTGGTTCCGGGACGGGCGGAGTATGTCAGCACCTGCGTGACCGCCTGCTCGTACGTCCAGTCCGGGTGGGCGGCGCGCTCATTGGCAATATACTGATTGAAAAGACTGCTCTGATAGCTGTAGGTGCGGTAGCCGCTGGTGACAAGGATATCAGTCCAGCCGTATGCCCACAGCTCCCGCAACAGCGCCTCCGCCGCCAGCGCTACCGTGGATTCCAGCCGCACTTCCTTGCCGCTCAGCGTCAGCGAGGCATCCAGCGTCGAAAGGCGCATGGGCGCGTAGCCTGCATCCACGGTGTATGTCTTGTTGACCAGCACCCGGTAGGCAGGATCAGTGGTAAACAGAGCATCCCGGTACTTCCCGATATCGATCCGGTAGGTGTAGGTTGCCGGCAGAGTCTCCGACGCCGTCGTTTCCGTTGCTCCGGCTGGGTCAACAAAAATAACCCGGCATCCGCCCAAGGCATGGGTGAACAGCAGAACAGCCGCACCGACAGCGGCACACTTACCGATATACGCATCCTTTTTCAAGGCAATTTCCTCCGTACTGCAGTATCACGCACATCACCGTTCATTTTGCCGGCTTGGTTTCCACCACGATGAAATACGGTGAGGTGGGCGAGTTGAGAATCTTTACCATTGTGGCACAGATCCGGTGCCGACTCACCGAGGCAAGGTATTCCTGTATCATTTTGCCCTCGGCGTCTCCCTCCGCGTGCCCGGGATAGACGGCGATGTTCAGAATGGCATCCCGATCCATCAGATCAATGGCGTCCCGAATTGCCGGCAGTGTCGTCTCGCGCAATGTCGTGACAGACTTGTCCCCGCCCGGAAGCCAGCCCAAATTGAACATACCGGCTTTGAACGGCACATCGACGTATTTTTTAACATTGGAATGCGAGTCCAGGATCAGGCGGTAATTGTCGGGACAGCCCTCGGCAACCAGGCGCTCCTGCGTGGAAGCCAGTGCCTGCTCCTGGATGTCAAAGGCGTACACAAACCCGTCCGGCCCGACGGCTTTGGAAAGGTACGCGGTATCGTGCCCGTTTCCCATGGTAAAGTCCACGGCGATATCCCCGGCGTGCAGGTGGTTGCCGATAAAGAACTTGTGAAGCTCAAGCAGATCTATCATATGCAGTATTCCTCTTATTTCAGTATTTCATGCGGCGACGGTGCAAAACGGCATTTGTCCGCCCTCAGGCTTTCCCGCCTGGCTTGCCGGCATCCCGGACGTGTATATCCGAACGCAGAAAGCGGATAGCGCGCTCCACCGCATCCTTGGAATTATACCACGGTTCCTCATCGTAGCGATAGTCGAATTTCTTGCAGAACCATGACACATCCTCGGTCAGGCTGTCCATGTAAGCGTTGACTACTCTGCCGACCGCCGATGCGAACGCCGCCTGCTTCTTCCGCCCCAGCCGTTTTTGCCCGTACTCCAGTAATTTGCGATAATGAGGGAGGCAGAAGTACGGCTGTGCTTCCAGCTTGGCAGGGAATTTTTCATCCGTGTCCCAAAGGTACACAACGGTTTCCGCCATATGCTCAAAGTTGAATGCAATGCGCCGGCAAACATAGCAGCTCTCCTCCATAGCCGCGATCCGTTTTACCGGACGCGCACCGGGCGCCCCCAGTCCGCCGTCGCGAATCTCGTCCTTCAGCTCCTTGAGGTGACTTTCCAGTGTCAGTGCCATACCGAGGCGGTTCTTGCGGACAAACATCATATCGTAGTGCAGGCGACAGAAGCCTTCCCTGTTGGTCTGAATCCGGACATCCGGCTCCATCATGGAGGCGCCGAGTATCAGCTCCAGCTCGTTCTCCTCCAGCTTTCTGTACAGGGTACACAGCGGACATCCGCAGGATGCATCTGCCGCCGATGCCTCAAACGCCTCGTTAACTGGAATGGTGTATATCTGTTCCATGGGCACGCTCCTTCTTTTTCGGAAAAGCCCTTGCTTTTTTCCGCAAAATCGTTTATACTTATGATACCACATTTCAGCCCCGATTGCAAGAGGGGAGCAGGCAAAAATCCCTGCAAAGGATGTAATCATTACCGCACAAGGAGGAATCAGTCATGCCGACCGCCGCCGAGCAGTTCATGCCGGAGCTGATTCGCACACTTCGTAGCTACACCCCGACTGTCACTGCCGATACCGATGCGCAAGGGCGAGAGAGCAGCATACTGACCATCCGGAACCCACGCGACAGCCGCTGGAGTCTGCAGTTCATATGCCCCAACCAGCCCGACCGGCAGCGAGAACTGTACGGATCGCTTTGGTTCGGGGCGGTCGAGATCACCGGTTACCTGTCTGCCGGAGAAGCAGGCGATACCATACAGGCGGTACTGAACGGCGAGATGACCTGCGTATTGCGGTACCGGAACGAGGACGCGCTGAACGACCATCGCCCATCGGGATGGCGAAAGGTGTTCCTGACTTCTCCTGCCGGCGACGAGGACGCCGCACTTGCCGCTCTGCGGGCACGCCTGCGGACACCGGTCACAATCAGGGATCGCCTGGCAGGAACCTATATCGGCATATTTGAGTTTGCGAACTGGCGGGAGAACGATATAATTACCCGCCTGCCCGGAAAGAAAGAGAGGAACCGCACATGACTCCCAAGGCACCGCGCACCGTTTTTGTCTGCACCGAATGCGGTGCGAAATCGCCCAAATGGATGGGCAAATGCCCGCACTGCGGACGCTGGAATACCATGGCGGAGGAGGTAATCCAGCCGGAGCCAGAGGTCTCCGCCAATTCCGCGCGGCGCACATCGCTGGCTGGCTTGTCCGGAGAGAGTCGGGCAACCGCCTTCCGGGAGCTGTCTCTGCCGTCCTATATGCGCTCCGGAACAGGACTGGGTGAGCTTGACCGCGTACTGGGTGGCGGACTGGTGCTGGGATCTGTCGTCCTGCTGGCTGGCGAACCGGGCATCGGAAAATCTACGTTGCTGATGCAGATATCCGACTGTCTGGGGCAAAGCCGCAAGGTGCTGTATGTGTCCGGGGAGGAATCCGGCGGACAGCTCAGACTGCGCGCCGAACGGCTGGGCGTTGGTGGGGAACATCTGTTCATCCTGACCGAGACCAACCTGGAGCAGGTTCTCGCGGAAACCGACCGTATCCGCCCGGACGTCATGATCCTGGACTCAATCCAGACCATTTACTCGGATCGCATCAATTCCGCCCCCGGCTCGGTCACGCAGGTACGGGAATGCGCGCTGACCTTTATCAACAAGGCAAAGGCTGAAGGCATCTCCATGCTGCTGGTCGGGCACGTCAACAAGGAGGGCGGCATTGCGGGTCCGAAGGTGCTGGAGCATATGGTGGATGCGGTGCTGTACTTTGAGGGCGAACGCCAACAGGCGTACCGTATTATCCGGGCAGTCAAGAACCGCTACGGATCCACAAACGAGATCGGCGTGTTTGAAATGACCGATGCAGGTCTGTGCGAGGTCGCCAACCCTTCCGAAATGCTTCTGGCAGGTCGTCCGCGCAACGTGTCCGGCAACTGCGCCCTGTGCACGATTGAAGGTACGCGACCGCTGATTGCCGAAGTGCAGGCGCTGGTCACTCCGACGGTCTTTCCAGCCCCCCGGCGTACCAGCAACGGCGTGGACTACAACCGCGTCTACCTGATCCTTGCCGTGCTGGAAAAGCGGCTGGGACTGAAATTCTATCAGAATGACGTGTACCTGAATGTCATCGGCGGACTGTCTGTCGGAGAGCCTGCCGCCGACCTTGCCATTGCCGCCGCACTGATCTCCTCGCTGACAGACCGGGTTGTGCCAGATGACCTTATCATCGTCGGCGAACTGGGACTGGCAGGTGAGGTGCGCAGTGTATCCAATCTGGATCTGCGGGTACGAGAAGCGGCACGGCTGGGCTTCACGCGGGCGGTGGTTCCGCTCCGCAACACGGAAAAGCGCTCGCTGAATGTTGAAGGAATGCACCTGGTCCCCGTTCGGAGCATACATGAGGTCATCCGGGAGTTGAAGGGACAGGCATGACGGGAACATGCTGCTTTGCGGGCATACTCAGCCGCCGGACGGCGGATTGACCGGCAGTGCCTTGCCCGCCAGCAGTTTCTCGTAGCAATCCTCCTGCGGCACCTCCACCGCGATGCCGTCTATATGCAGGAACCGGAGCGAAGCATAGTTATAGGTGGACAGCCGCCGGTTCAGCGCATCGTTGGAATGGGCACATATCAGAATGTCGTCCGGCTCAAAGCCGGTAATGACCAGCGTGTGGTAGTAGATGCCTTCCTTGTTGGCAAGCTGGATGAAATCACCCGCCGCCGCGTCCTCGACGGATACATCCCGTCCGAACGGGCCTGTTCCGCCGTTCGCTTCCCGGAACGCCGGAGCCTGCGTAATAAAGTCATGAAAGTACGCGACTCCTGTCCATGCCGGCGCACGGTCTGTTTGCGTAATATAGTACCAGCCGAAATCGCGGGTGTAGTTCATGGTACAGCATCCTGCAAGCAGTGCCTGCGATGCAAAATTGGTACAGTCCCCACCCTGCCCCGTAAAATTGATGAACAACGGGTTTCGCGCAAGCGCCCACGTCTCGGCGTAGGTCACGGCACGCACCCGGTCGTACTGTCTTGTCAGAAGCATACCTGTCCCTCCCTCCGGTAATCCGTCGACATAGCATATGCAAGAGCATACGCAAAAGTGCGTCCGATGGCGCGCTTTTTTGTTGCTTTCGCCTCTTGACAGTTCCGCTGCATATGTGTACAATATTAGATGTTCTAATATTGGATAGACGAGGTGATTTCATGACAGCTATTCAGTTTCTGTCGCTTGGGCGGCGGCTTGCCAATCTGTATGCCGCATTGTGCGCGCCCATCTGCCGACAATACGGCATCAATCAGATCGGCTTCGACATTCTTCTTTTTTGCGCAAACAACCCGGAGCACAACACCGCGCGGGATCTCGGCACCGTCCGGGGCATCAAGCGGGGGATCGCATCGATCGGCGTCGAAACGCTGATCCGGAGCGGCTTTCTGGAGAGGCAGGACGACCCGCAGGACAGGCGCATCAGGCGGCTCATCCCGACCGAAAAGGCGGTGCCTGTGATTGCCGACGGACAACGGATGCAGGAGCACTTCGCCGCTATGCTGACCGCCGACATCACGCAGGAAGAGTACGCCGCTTTGCGCAGCATAACGCGCAAGCTGGAGAACTGCCTGAGCAGTGTCTCCGTATCGGAAGGGGATGATCTGCCTTGCTGAAAGTCATTATCTGCATACTGGCAGGCTTGGGCGCGGGCGTTGGCACAGGCTTTGCAGGCATGAGTGCCGCCGCTGTCATCAGCCCCATGCTGATCACGTTCCTGCATATGGATCCGTACATGGCGGTCGGAATCGCTTTGGCAAGTGATGTGTTGGCAAGTGCGGCTTCGGCTGTCACATACGCCCGGAACCGGAATCTGGACATAAGGAACGGCGTTATCATGATGGTGTCGGTACTTGCCTTCACGCTGGTCGGCAGTGGTGTCGCCAGCCTGGTACCGCAAACAACCATGGGAAATTTTTCGGTTTTCATGACGCTGCTGCTCGGCATCAAGTTCATTGTAAAGCCGGTCATGGCGCCAAAGCAAAGGTTTGCGCAGGCAACGGGCAGGCAAAAGGCGATCCGTTCGATAATAGGCGGATCCGTTGTCGGGTTCATATGCGGTTTCATAGGTGCAGGTGGCGGCATGATGATGCTCCTTGTGCTGACGTCCATCCTTGGATATGAGTTGAAAACCGCTGTAGGAACAAGCGTTTTCATTATGAGCGCCACGGCGCTGACCGGCTCTGTCAGCCACTTTGTCATCGGCGGGATGCCGGACGTGGAGGCACTGATCCTCTGCGTCATCAGCACGCTTGCTTTTGCGCAGATCTCGTCCTTCTTCGCCAACAAGGCGAGTCCCAAGGTGCTGAACCGCGTGACGGGCGGCATACTGGTCGCGCTGGGTACTGCAATACTGGCAGTAAGCCGCTTTGCCTGACATATGGCAACTCTCGCCGCACACTGAATAGCCGGAGATGCCCCATATCGTGCGGTACTGCCTCGCGCTTCACTTCCTGAAAATAAAGGTGCGGTTAAAAAACGCAAGACGAGTTTTTTAACCGCACCTTTTGGCTTCCGGTATGCTATCTGTTTTTCGGCTTCAGTGCCGCTACGGTCATGGCTGCCGCACCGCCGACCGCCGCACCCGTGATGCACCCGGCGGCAAGCAGGACAGGCAGATACCACCCCAATCCTGCCGTTCCGGTCAGGAGTGCAGCACAGGCGAGCTGCCCCAGATTGTGGCAGACGGCGCCTGCAATGCTCACACCCAGCACGGAAAACCGACCTGTCTGGCGCAGCAACAGCATGGCAACAAGACTGAGCGCACCGCCGCACAGACTGAATGCCAAGGTCGGCAGGCTTCCGAACAGCAGTGCCGCCAGCAGTGCCCGGATCAGCGACACAAACGCCGCCTCGCGCCACCCCATGCGGTACAGTGCAAACAGAACGGCGATGTGACACAACCCCAGCTTGACGCCGGGCATCCGCACGGGTAGCGGAATCAGCAACTCCAGCCACGACAGCACGAATGCGGCGGCAGTCAGCATTCCCAACCGCGTCAGGGCGACCGCCGTGCGGCGAGGCGGCTTGCCAGTTGTATTGCGCCTCATGTGTCTGCCTCCGCCGGCAGAACTCCGCCGCGCCCGTCCGTGACCGTGACTGTCAGTCTGCCTGGCAGGCAGATGATGCTGTCTCCCACAGTTGCGGTCGGAGTATGCTGTACGCATATCTGATCCGGGCAGGGCGCCTCCGAAGCCGAGACCATGCCGTCCCGAACCTTGATACAGTACCTGCCGTAGTCCGTAGTCACAGGGTACACAGCGTCCTCCCCACTCAGGCGGATGCGCAGTATCTCCCGCCCGTCCTGCATGACCACCGCTTCCGCTCCCGTCGTGCCGCAGGCGCGCAGGACGCAGAACAGCAACCCCGCCGCCAGCAGGACACCTGCCGCCAAAAGCAGATCGCCCAGCCGGAGCCGTGCGGCGCGGCGTTCTGTCTCTGGTGCTTTGCCGGAATCGGTCATGGCTGAAATTCCTCCGTCAGGACGGCATTCCCCAGCCGTCGGATTTGATGATTTTCCCGTCCGCCGTTACCCACAGCGCGTAGGCACCGGGAACGCCGGAGAGCAGTTCCCCGCCCTCCTCCTGCGGCAGGAGGAACAGGGCGGTGCTCAGCGCATCGGCAATCGCCGTTGCTTCCACTGTTCTGCTCCCGAACCGGCAGACTGCGTAGTCCGGTACGAAAACAGTGACCGACAGATACCGCGTGCCGGGGTACAGAGTCTGCGGATCTATGAGGTGGTGGTAGCGGACACCGTCCGCCGTGAAGAAGCCACGCTGATCGGTGCCGCTGGTCACAACGCTCATGTCCTTGACCGCACAGGTTGCAAGGCTTGCGCCGACAGGCGGCTCACGCAGAATTCCGTCATCCGGTCGGGGATCGCGCACGCCAACAGTCCATGCCGAGCCGTCCGGGCGAGTCCCCAGTGCCAGCACCTGCCCGCCAAGCTCCATAAGAACCCCGGTCAACTCCCCGGATTCCACGCGCCCCCGCAGGATGTCGGCTGCGCAGGCGGCGGCGTAGCCCTTGGCTATGGCACCGACATCCAGCCGGGCATCCGGATCGGTCAGACAGACAGTACCGGCGGCAGTGTCTGTCAGCAGAGCGTGCGGCGCGGTGTGCCGCGCCGCACGCTCCAGCGCGGCGGCATCCGGAAGCTTTTCGGTTTCGCGGGCGGTATGCCACAGTGACAGGACAGAACCCATACAGATATTCACCTGTCCGCCCGAAAAATCAAAAGCGACACGCCCCAGCTCCAGCAGTTTCAGGATATCCTCCGACACCGGGATCGGCTTCCCGTCCCCGGCGTGGTCGTTTACGGTTTTGAGATTATTCATCCCCGCCCAGTCATGGTAAATGTCGAACTCGCGGTGCAGCTCCAGCATACGTGCGTGTACCGCTGCCGCCGCATTGTCTGCAGCCGTGCGGGATGTTGAGGCGATGCGGAGCGTCAGCACCGTATCAAATACATCCATGTAGGAAGCGGTATACAATGCAGGCGCGGAAAAATCGCACCCGGACAGTCCTGCCTGCCAGAGAAGCAGAACGGCGAGCAGAACCCCGGCAACAGGGTTCATCCTGCATTTTGCGTGTTTCATGGCTTCCGCACCTCCCTGCACGGTGAAGGGCGTCTATGATAATTCATCGCACGGCGAATCATCAGAGACGCCCTGATTGTTTTTCTCAGGACACCGCGCTCCGGTTCTCCCCACGCGGGTCGATGATAACCTTAGCAGGACATTTGGCGGCGCACGCCCCACAGCCTGTGCAAAGGTTCTGGTCGATGTGCGCGATGTTGTTCTTTACGGTAATGGCGCCGGTCGGGCAAACCTTGGCACATAGTCCGCATCCGATGCATCCGGCGGCACACATATCCCGCACCCGCTTGCCCTTCTCCTGAGAGAAGCAACGGACGGCGCAGGCAGCATCGGCAGGAATCAGCTCAATCAGGTGGTTCGGACAGACGCGGATGCATTTGCCGCAGGCGCGACATTTATCCGGGATGACCTCTGCCCGCCCGTTGACCAGGCGGATCGCTTCATACTCGCAGGCGCGGACACAGGAGCCGAGTCCTGTACAGCCGTAGGCGCACGCCTTACTGCCGCGCCCCGGTGCCAATGCCACCCGGTGGCAGTCGCTGTCGCCGAAATACTCGTAGATAAAATTGGTCTTGTCACAGGAGCCGGAGCATTTGACAAAAGCGACCATGCGCACCGACTCGGTCTTTTCCACGCCGAGCGCCGCGGCAATCTGTCCGGCAACGGCATCGCCGCCCACAGGGCAGGCATTCACCGGCGCGTCTCCGTCGGCTATTGCCTTTGCCAATCCGTCACAGCCGGAGTAGCCGCACCCGCCGCAGTTGTTGCCCGGCAGGCAGGCGCGTACCGCCGCCTGCCGCTCATCGGACGGAACCGATAGCAGCTTTCCTGACACACCAAGGAATATTCCCACAACAATACCGACCCCGGCAACCAGCCCGGAGGCTATCACAATAGCAATGATCTGTTCGTGACTCATAGGTATGCCCCCTTTACGCCAGCGACTTGAAGCCAAAGAACGCAATCGCCATCAGTCCCGCTGTCAGGAGCGTGATGGGCATTCCACGGAATGCCTTGGGAACCGGACTGTGCGCGGTCTTCTCCCGGATGCCTGCCAGCAGCAGAATGGACAGAGCGAACCCTGCCGCCGTGCCAAAACCGTTGAGGACACTCATGCCGACCGAGGCGTCCTTCTGAACATTTGTCAGCGCCACTCCCAGCACGGCGCAGTTGGTGGTGATGAGCGGCAGATAAACGCCCAGCGCCCGGTACAGGGCGGGACTGAATTTGCGCAGGATCATTTCGACAAACTGCACCAGCGCGGCAATAACCACGATGAACACAATGGTGTTGAGGTAGGTCAGATCATACCGGAGCAGGACATAGCGGTACAGGACTGCCGTGACTGCCGAGGATGCCGTGATGACAAAGATGACAGCCGCCCCCATGCCGAGTGCGGTCTTGATCTGCTTGGACACGCCAAGGAAGGGACACAGTCCCATGAACTGCGACAGCACCACGTTGTTGATCAGCATGGTCGTCACAAGTGTCAGCAGTATGGTGGAGAAGGCACTCATGCGTTATCCCCCTTTCGGTCGGAGTCGGACGCCGCCGGTTGAGCGTCACGAGCCGCTTTGGCAGCCGCCTGCTTTGCGGCTGCTTTTTCCGCCGCCAGCTTCGCCTCCCGCTCGGCGCGGTCGGCAGTCACGGTCTCATGATTGGCTGCACCGCAGGAGCCGGCGCAACGGGCACAGTTGCCGCCGCAGGCGATCTCGGCTCCGGGACGGTTGGTGGCACTGGGCGCACGCAGTTTATTCTGCAGGGCAGTAAGCCCCGCCAGTACGAAGAAGGCACCCGGCGCAAGAATGAATATGGAGATCGGCGTATAGCCACCCGGCAGAACCTGCACCCCAAAGGCAGTCCCCGCGCCGAGCAATTCCCGAACCAGTCCGATCAGCGTCAATGCGACGGTGAAGCCCAGTCCCATGCCCAGCCCGTCAAAGGCGGACGCCAGCACGCCGTGCTTGGAGGCATACGCCTCGGCACGCCCCAAAATGATACAGTTGACCACGATAAGCGGTATATAAATACCCAACGCCTCGTACAGATCCGTTACGAAAGCGTGCATGAGCAGTTCCACCACCGTGACAAAGGAGGCAACGATGACTATATACGCGGGCATCCGCACTCCGTCCGGTATCACATGACGCAGGAATGAAATCATCATATTGGACAGGATCAGCACAGCGGCGGTGGACAGCCCCATGCCCAATCCGTTGATAGCCCCGGTCGTGACCGCCAGCGTCGGGCACATACCCAGCATCAGAACAAAGGTCGGGTTCTCTTTCACGATACCGTTCCACAACCGTTCAAGCGGCGTGTCCGGCTTCAGCTTCGGCATTTTCATACAGTCGTGCCTCCCTCCAGCAGATGGTCTCGGGCGTAGGCAAGCCCGGTGTTGACAGCGGCGGTAACGGCACGCGTTGTGATCGTGGCGCCGCTCAGCGCGTCTATCTCGTTCGGCGCTGACTTGCCAGTCTTGGTAAACACAACCGTTCCGCCCGTGATTCCCCGGAACTGGTCAGCAAAGTCAGCCGCGGCGCATTTTGCGCCCAATCCAGCCGTTTCGCTTTGGCTGATTACAGAGATGCCGGTCAGGCTTCCGTCTGTCGCCACACCAACCGCCACGGTGATATTGCCGCCGTAACCGTTCGGCGACGTGACCTTGAGCGCATACCCGACAGTCTGTCCGTCCCGCCGGGCAGCGGCGACCGCCTCAACGGTGACGCCCTCCCCGTCCGCGACGCCTGCCGCAACGGGATCAAAGGACGCGGGCGCAAGCGTCTCAAAGGTAGCCTCCGGAAAGACGCCCTCGTATGCCGCCAGCTCAGCGGCAGCCTCCGCCTGTGCAATGGGCTGCTTCGTAATCTGGTACACCGTCGCAAGCGCAAGACCGGAAATCAGCGTAATCGCAGTCAGAATAAGCGTATCCTTGATGATTTTTTTCATGCCGGTCAAGCCCCCTTTCCGCGGCGCGGTACGCCGAAGGGGCGCGGCACTGTGACCCGCTCGATCAGCGGAACAGCCAGATTTCCGATAATAATGGCAAAGGAAACGCCCTCAGCCGAAGAGCCGAGAACACGGAACAAGGCAGTCAGAAGTCCCAGCAGGAGCGCATAGACCAGCTGTCCCAGCGGAGTGATGGGACAGGTAACATAATCATTCGCCATGTAGAAAGCGCCCAGCAACAGACCGCCTCCGCATACCTGTGCCACCAGATAATTCAATGTCAGGGTATCTGCCGTCCCCCGGATGAGGTGGAGCAGGCAAATGAAACCAACCGTGGACAGGATGTAAACGCCGGGAATACGGATGGTGATAACCCGGCGTGCCAGCAGGTACACGGCACCCAGCAGAACCGCGACAGCAGACGCCTCACCGATACAGCCGGTGTGCGTATTGAAGATCATATCGAACCAGTCGATGCTGGCACCCGTCCGGACAGCTGCCAGCGGGGTGGAGCCGGACTGCGCCGCTGTTCCGAACAGAACCCGGCAGGTTTCCGGGAAGGATGTCATGGCGGCGGCAAAGGAAATCAGCAGGAAGCAACGCGCCGCCAGCGCGGGGTTCATAATGTTGTGCCCCAGTCCGCCGAACAGCTGTTTGACAACCAGGATGGCGAACACGCCGCCCAGCGCCGGCATCCACAGCGGGATCCCGACGGGCATATTGACGGCAAGAATTACACCTGTCACGACAGCAGACAGGTCTCCGACCGTAACCGGGAGCTTCATCAGCTTCTCGTATACCAGCTCAGTCACCACGCAGGACGCGATGCAGACGGCGATCACAGCCAGTGCCCGCCAACCGAAGGCGTACACACCCATAGCGCACGCCGGCAGCAATGCCAGCGCGACATCGCGCATGATGGCGGTCGTGCTCGCTCCGGAGCGGACGTGCGGGGAAACCGACACGTGGATACGCGGCGTCAGCTTCCCCGGAACGGAACCGGATGCAGTTTCGTTTTTGATTGTTGTCTCGGCGCTCATTTGCCGGCGCCTCCCTTCTGTGCGGTCTGATTGGATGTCTCCGCCGCCTTCCGCGCCCGGATAAGGGCGCCGGTCTGCCGCTTGCCGTAACGCATACTCTGCACGAGATGCCGCCCGGCGGGGCATACAAAGGCGCAGGAGCCGCATTCAATGCACTCCATTCCGCCGTACTTCTCAAACACATCAAACTGCTCCTGCTCGGCAGCAGCCGACAGCAACTGCGGCACAAGTCCCTCCGGGCAGGCATGCAGGCAGTGCCCGCAATGGATGCAGGGGGAGGCATCGTGAAGCGCCACCGGATCGTGACGCAGAGCAAGAATGGACGAGGCGGTCTTGGTTACGGGGATATCCAGTGAAAACAGCGCCGTGCCCATCATGGGACCGCCGGAGATAACCTTCTCCGGCTCGGCTGAAAACCCGCCCGCCTCCGCCAGCACAGCGGCGTAAGAGGTTCCGACGGGCACTTCCAGATTGCAGGGACTGCTTACGGCATCCCCGGTCACGGTCATGATGCAGTGCGTCAGCGGGCGACCGCACGAGATCGCACCGTATGCCGCAAGGACAGAGGCGACATTCATTACGATGCAACCCCGGTCGGCAGGCAGCAGGCGGGAATTGAGGTACCGTCCCGTGACTGCGCGGATCAGCATCCGCTCGCCGCCCTGCGGATATTTTGTTTTCAGAGGACACACCGACAGGCGCGCATCGCCGCACGCCCGGACAAGATCGGACAGGTGCGCGATAGCGTCCGGCTTGTTATTCTCGACCGCCAGCACGCAGACCGCACCGGGGAACAGCCTGAGCAACAGGCGGCAACCCGCTACCAGTGCCTCGCCCCGTTCCAGCATCAGGCGATGATCCGAGGTCAGGTAGGGTTCGCATTCCGCGCCGTTCACGATAAGACGGTCGATTGCGTCCGGATTCTTAGGCGTCAGTTTGACCGCCGTAGGGAATCCGGCACCGCCCAGCCCCACGACGCCGGCTTCCCGCACGGCAGCACGGATATCCTCCGCAGTCAGGTGTTCGGGCGCTCCGCTTGCCATATAGGCAGCCACGGAGGACGCATTGAACACATCGGAGGTTGCCGGATCAAACCGAGGGTCGATCCACTCGGTTTCGGCATCCGTCTCCAACACGATACAGGGAACCGTCTCGCCGCCTGCCGCAGTCCGCGGCTCCAGCGCCCGCACAGTACCGGAAAATGCACTGTATATCGGGGCAGACACAAAGCCCCCCGCCTCCGCCAGCTTCTGTCCGGCGCGCACCCGGTCCCCGACCGAAACCACGGGCACCGCCGGCGTCCCGATGTGCTGGGAGAGCGGGTAGACCGCCTCCCCTGCCCCGGTGGGCACAAACAGGCGGATAGGAGAGGACGCCGAGAGCGATTTTCCGTCCGCCGGGTGAATACCGTGTCTGAATGTCCTTGCTTTCATGACCTCTGTATGCAATTCCTTTCCGATGTTGTATTTTTCTGATTGTGGTTCTTACGGTCTTTCCGCCAGCTTCTGCGCGCGGATATCTCTGCCTACAAACTGAAGCAGACTGTACTCGCCGAGCACCCGGCTGGTGATACGGTCCCAGTACCGCCGCCGGAACTCCTCCTCGTTCAGGTTGGTGCTGATAACAGTTGCCCTTCGCAGGTTGAGGCGGGTATTGATGACCTCATAGAGAACCGACGTCGTAAACTGGTTGCTGACTTCGGTGCCCAGATCATCAATAATGAGCAGATCGGATTCGTAGTATCGCTGCGTGTCTGTCTGATTGCCTACGCCGGAGGCGTTGCCGAAGCGCTGGCGTTCAAAGTCCGACAGCATCCCCACGGCACTGCTGTACAGCACGTCGTATCCCTTACCGATGACAACGCCCGCAACCGCCGAGGACAGGTGCGTCTTGCCGAGTCCCGTGCCGCCGAACAGGGCGAGGTTACCCGCCTGTCCGGGTACAAACCGATCGGCATACTCCTTCATGATGTTGAAAATACGCCGCATACGCGTCAGCGTGCGCGGGTCATCCGCATAGTAGCCCAGCGAGAAGTTCTCGAACGACTGAGTCCGTAGAAGCTCCCCGACACCGGAGGATTCGTATCCTGCCTCGATCAGCCGCCGGCGCATGCAGGCGCACATTTTGCAGTCTACAAAGCCGGTATCCCCGCACAGAGGGCACTCGTACTTTACATCGGTGTAATCCGCCGGAAAGCCGTGCGATGCCAACAGCTCCCGGCGGCGTTCCTGCATGGCTTGGTTCTCCGCGCGCAGAGCAGCCACGCCTGCTTCCACATCGCCGCCCTCGTGAACGATGCGCAGTATCTCGATCCCCAGCCCGCCAAGCTTTTTATCCAGCTCCACAAGCGCGGGAATTGCGGCATGCACTTCGGCAAGACGGGCATCCGCCGCCTCCTGTGCACGCAGATACTTGGTCTCATACTCCTGCCGGATGCGGCGGTAATTCTCCTGACTGGTATATCCCACAGCTCATTCTCCCTTCTGCGTTACGAATTCGCGTCCGGTGACGGTGTCGCCTTGCCCGGATCGGCTTCTTCATCGCCGAAATTTCGGCGCAGGGCGGCGGCAAAAAAGGAATCGGTCTCAAAGGTGCTTCCCACCCGCCGGGCAGTCTCCCCCTTGCCCTTACCGCGCTCGCGGTCGCTTGCCTCTACGAACGCATTGACGGCGTCCAGTGTTTTCAGCCCCTTACTGTTCCACGAGGACAGGATGCTGTTGGTATACTTGACTTTCGGCTCGCCGATGGCGTCCACCGTGATTTCGTATGCCCGGCGAATGATATCCATCCCGTACCCATAGTCGTACAACCATGCCGAAAAGTAGCGTTTCTCGGTCGTGCTGAGTGCCCGCGAACCCATGCCGAACAGACTGCGAAGCTGTCCCTCGGTCTCTGCCATCAGCTCCATCTGCCGCAGTTTATCCTGCAGGGACACCGCGTCACAGATTCCCTCATCATAAAAGCCGAACGCAACCGTCTCCACATAGTGCAGTGACTTGGTAGAGCCGCGCCGCTCAGACAGACGTCGGCAGTAGGAAAGCAGGATGAGCACATAATCCCAGTCCAGCCCCAGATAGTCCACAAGTCCCAGAAGGATATTGATCTCATGCGTATTGAAAATCTTGCCCCAGACGTTCTGACTCTCGGATATATAGGACGCCGTATCGGGATGCTCCTCCAGCAGGGTGTTGATCTGCTCGATCGTGTAGCTTGGCAACTGGTCATGCCGTTCGGGCTTTGCGCGCCTGCCTTTCGTCTCTGCGGTCGGAGTCGCAGGGCTGCCGGTCTCCTGCGCGGCAGGAACGACTGCTTCGCCGCCAGTCGGGACACCGACGGCAGGTTTGGCACCCGTTTCGGTCCCGGCGGCGTCCGCTTTTCTGACTTGTTCCGGCTCCGCGCGCACATGCAGCAGATCGCTCACCCGCTCGTGGCTCCCGTCCATAACAAGCACGCCCACGCCGCGCCAAAAGGCAAACGAGGCGGCTACCTGTGCCTCTGTACAGCCGATCGCAGTCGCAAAGGCGGCAAGGTCAGTCTCCGGCACCCCCCGCAGATCGGCGCGGGTACACAGCGCCATCAGGAGGCGGATATCCGTAGCACCGGCACGCTCCAGTGCCGGCACCGCCTTTCCCGGGATGGTCACGGCATCGTATTCATAATTGATTCTGACAGACATATTTTTCTTCCTGTTTTTTGTTTTCCGGTCACGAATGCCCGTCCGGGGACTCAGCCGCATCGGCGGCACCGTCCCCTTCCGCAGCAATCTCCCGTGGGGCGCGATGCTCCATCCGGGATGCTATTTCATAATTGAGTATCATGAGTGAGTCGCCCAGGTGGACATTCTCCACCACCATGCCGCCCGGCGCATAGCCAAGCTCCACGCCCATGTAGTTCCAAAGCCCCCGGACGCGGCAGGCAGCCAGCCTCTCGGCGATCGGCTTTACCAAATCCTTCGGGCAGGTGATGACCCCGATATCCACCTGATGCGCGGCACAGAAATCCTCCAGATCAGTCAGCGGCAGGACGCGGACTCCGGCGAACACGTTGCCCGCCTGCCCTTCTCCGGTATCAAACATGGCGATGATATCCACACCGCGTTTTTCAAACATGGACAGGTGTACCAGCGCGCGCCCAAGATCCCCCGCACCGATGATAACGGCATTGAAGCCCTCCCCGACCGCGAGTATCTCGCTGATCTTGGCAAACAGGTAACTGACATTGTATCCGTAGCCCTGCTGCCCGAAGCCGCCAAAGCAGTTGAGATCCTGCCGTATCTGCGATGCGGTCACGTTCATCAGGGCGGACAGCTCGCCGGACGAGATGCGGGTACGCCCCTGCGCGATCAGTTCCCGCAGGTAGCGATAGTAGCGCGGCAGACGCCGCACCACGGCGGAGGACACCGCCACGGGACGTCCTGCCTGATCCTCACTGTGTTCCATCATACGGCTCCTTTCAGATGTATTCCGGGTACGCGGTCAGTCGTCACTGTCACACGCCGAGGCGTTGAGATCGGTTCCCGCGAACCAGCCCTTCTCATAGCGGAAGTATCCGGCAGCAGCAATCATGGCACCGTTATCCCCGCAAAGCCCCCGCTCCGGCACGACAAAGCGTATTCCCCGGCGGCGGCACAGCGTGTCCAGCGCCGTGCGCAGGTGTGAATTTGCCGCGACGCCGCCCGCCATGACCAGCGTATTCACTTCGCCGGACAGACGCGTGAGCGCCATGCCGGTCTTCTTCACGATGCCGTGTACCACTGCTTCCGTATAGGATGCGGCAAGGTCGGCACGGTTCAGCGGCGTTCCCTTCTGGTTCGCGGAATTGATAATGTTCAGCGCGGCGGTTTTGAGTCCGGAGAAGGAGAAATCCAGCGTGTCCCCCGCAATGGCAGGCGAGGGAAGGTCATACGCCTTCGGATCTCCCTCGTATGCCAGCCTGTCCAGTGCCGCACCGCCGGGGTATGGCATTCCGATCACGCGCCCGATCTTGTCGAACGCCTCGCCTGCGGCATCATCACGCGTGGCACCGATCTCTGAAAAGTCAGTATAGTCCCGCACGTGGAACAGCGAGGTGTGCCCGCCGGACACGACCAGTGCCAGAAACGGCGGTTCCAGCTTCGGCTCTGTGAGATACGCCGCCGCGACGTGTCCGTGAATATGATTGACCGAGATCAGCGGGATGCCGTTGGCGAACGCCAGCGATTTGGCGAAATTGACTCCCACCAGCAGGGCGCCGATCAATCCCGGATGCGTCGTGACAGCAATGGCACCGATGTCGGACAGCCCGACACCCGCCGTACGGAGCGCCTCCTCCGTGATGCGGCTGACAGCCTCAATATGCGCGCGGCTGGCTATCTCCGGGACGACGCCGCCGTACAGCCGATGCACGTCTATCTGAGATGCCACAATGTCCGAGCAGATGCGGCGGGTTCCGCCGCCCATCTCCACAACTGCCGCCGAGGTTTCGTCACATGAGCTTTCCATTCCGAGTATGTACATACCGTCCCCATTGCGCCGGTTCCAGCCGGAGCATCCTTTGCTTTCAAATATCCTGCTCACATTATATCTCAAAATTCCGTCTTTGTCAACCTGTTGCGCGGGATGGCTCGCGCCCGCGCAGAAATATTTACAAATCGTATCTTGATATTCCGCAGACAGAACGGTATAATAAGTACGATACCAAAGAAAAACAACGGAGGTTAAAAAAACATGCATATGCATTTCCTGGCAGCCGCGAACGGCGCCGGCTCGTGGATCACGATCGCCATGCTGGTGGTGCTTTTCGCTGTCATGTACTTTGTCATGATCCGCCCCCAAAAGAAGCAGGAGAAGGAAGCCAACAATATGCGCAACAGCCTGCAGGTGGGCGACGAAATCACCACCATCGGCGGGCTTATCGGCAAGGTCGTCAGCATCAAGGACGAAACACTGGTGCTGGAAACCTCGCATGACCGCACACACATCCGCATCCTCAAGTCGGCAGTCCAGCGCGTGGATGTCAAGGCGGAGGATGCACAGGACTGAGGCGACACGGATTTATCCGGTACACATCGCTTCATACCCGTCCGGGTTCTGAAATCCTCCGTATCGGCATAGGATATACCATCCTGATATGTCGATACGGAGGATTCTTCATGAACCGCTTTTCAACCGCCCGGGGAAATGCCCCTGCCCCTGTCACTGTCACCGGCTCGGCATCGTTCCGCTCCGCCCGCGCGGAAAGCCGCCGTGCCGCCGCCCGTTCCGCCCGTCTCCCTGCCCTGCCCGCTGTGCGTCGGACTGACCGGGCAGGCGATGACCGCACGGCGGAAGGAGCAGGCAGTCTGCGCACGGCGTTCGGCAGTGCGCTGTTTGCCATGCCGGTAGCGGCAGTGGCAGGGCTCATATTCCTGCTGATCGCTGCCGGGACGGTCTGCGCCATGCCCGATCCTGATTCTCTCATAACGCCGCTGGGGCTTTCGGTTCTGGGGCTGACGGTTCTGTGCGGTGGCTTTGTCTGTTCGCGCCGCGCCGGGTGCGCCCCATTGCTGTGCGGGCTGCTGTTCGGCGGTCTGGCGGTGCTGGTTCTGTTTTTGGGCTCGCTCTGCTTCGGGGATGCGAGCCGGCAAGCACTGTCCCTGGGGCTTTCGTCCGGTGCCCGTGCCGGGTTGTATGCTGCACTGGTCGCCATATCCTGCTTTGGCGCTTTGATCGGGCGGAGGCGCTGAGCCACCGAAAACATATCATTGGAGGTATCCCGTATGCTGTGTCTGAAGCGCACCGAACCTGCCACCGTATTGACCGCCCTGCAAAAGAAGATGCTCCCTGCCCTTTCACTTCCCCTGCCTGCCGTCCTGCCGACTGCCCTGCGCTACGCACTGGCAAAGTACGACGCCGATGCGGTGGCGGATGCCTACCGGGGACTTGTCCGGCTGGCAGAGCAAGGACTTCTGGAGAACGCGTAATAGTCATAACAGTAGAATCGTCCACAGCGCAGCCTCCGGCAGATAATTCTGCCGGAGGCTGCGCTGTATTTTCATGCCGTCAAGATACAAAAGTTAGAGCCCGCCGCAATCCATTAAGAATTACGGCGGGCTTCTGGTGGAGATGAGGGGAGTCGAACCCCTGTCCGAAAATCCGTCCACGCGGCTTTCTACGGGTGTAGTCCCTGATCAGATCTCCCGTTGCCAGCGTCCGGGGACAAACTCAGGCAACGGCAGCCATTTGATGCATGACCGGTTCAATGGCGAAAACCCGGTTCACGGTTACCACTTCATGACGCTCACTCCGGGTTCGTGGTCCTCCCCGGCGAACGGGCGGCGCTATGCGCCGCGGCGCGGCTTACGCCGCCAGAGCAACAGAATTGTTGTCGTTTAATTTTTTAGGTTGGGCCTTTTACAGGATTGCCCGGCCTGACCCGCTTACTGCGCTTCAGAACCCCCGTCGAAACCAGTACACCCCCCTATATCCGGGGAATCCGGTTTTGGTGCGTCCCACGCGCCATGCTGTCCTTCCTCCATGCCGTCCTCGGTCATTTTCTCAACTGTATACTGACCGCATCGGTTATCAAATGCCATCATCCCCGCGCCCGACCTGCCGGTTGGTGCGCGTTTTGAGTCCGCGCTCAATCTCCCGGTCGGATTCGGCTTTCGCGATGGCATCCCGCTTATCGTACTGCTTCTTACCCCGGCACAGACCGACCTCGACCTTGACTCGCTGACCGGAAAAGTACAGGGACAGGGGGATAAGTGTGAACCCTTTCTGCGTAATCTGTCCCGCCAGCTTGCGTATTTCCCGCTTGTGCATCAGTAACTTACGGTCGCGCAACGGCTCACGGTTAAAGAAGCTGCCATGCTCATACGGACTGATGTGCATCCCAACGACCCACATCTCACCGTTTTTGATCTGACAGTAGGCGTCCTTGAGATTCACGCCGCCCGCCCGCACACTCTTGATCTCGGTACCCGTCAGGGCAATCCCAGCCTCGTACCGGTCATCCACGAAGTAGTCATGATAGGCTTTCCGGTTCTGGGCGATCTGTTTATGCCCTCCGGTTTTCTGTTCCGCCAAAGGAACCTCCTTTCGGCAACGGTTCCGAACCGGCAGTTCGGCTTCCGTCAGCTACCGCCCCGTCTTACCGCTTGCCGTTTGTCCGGCTGTAATACACATTCTCGTCAGGGAAATGCAGTCCCAGACGCTCCCGCGCCATGCGGGCAATATAATCCCGATCCACAGGCGCGTTGAGCAGCTGTTGCTTCTCACTGATGTCGTCGTTGCAATGCTCGATCTCTACCTGCAGTTCTCTTTTCTGTTCCTCCAGCTCGTTGAAACGCATGATGGAGGACACACTGATAATCAGCGACGCAACCACCACCGCCGCAAGTGCCACCCGCGCAAACAGGGACACGCCCCGCCGCTTCTCTGTGTCGGCATCCTGTGCCGGTGTGTATGCTTCCGCATTCGTAAGGTCATGCTTCCCTTTTGAAGCGCTCATATACAGTCACACCGCCTTTCCTCATCCGTTATTCTGTTTGATCCTGTACGTTCTCGTCGGTTTCGCTACATTCTCCGGTGTTCCGCCGCCTCTGAATCCGCGCCGATACCGCGCGGCACGCTTTACCGAGCCGCCGCACCATGCACCCTGTCCGCCGCGCAAGCGGCACAGACAGTCTCCGTAATGCGGCATGCAACCAGGCAGACAGCCGGTCTGTCAGAGCGCCCAGCAGTCTTCCCAGCGTATGATACCATGCAAAGAATCCGCACCCCAGCCCCAGTACTGCCAGCAGCCGGAACTGACCGTCGTTGACATAGTACAGCAACAGGATCAGTGCAACGCCGCAAAGCACACCGAACAGGACGTCCGTCCCCGTCAGGAGGATGCGAACCGGCACCGTGTGCCAACCCCGCCTGTCCGCGCCGCATATGCCGCGCAAAAGGCGAATCAGGCTCCAAAGGACGCCAAGCCCCGCGCCGGTCACAGCCGACAGCGAGAACAGCGCCCCCAACAGCCCCTGCGATATTTCCATACGTCCGTCCCGTGCGGCATGTTACCGGAACAGGCGGGAAAACCGCCCCCGGCGCCGCCCGGCATCTGCATCCGGCTGGGTATCGCCGTCGGTGTAGAATGCGCCGAACAAAAGTCCCGTCACGGACACGACACCGCCTTCGGTGTCCAGCGCCGTTACACGCATTCCTTGCCCTTCCAGTGTCAGGGCGCCGCGCGTTGTCGTGAGCCTGACCGTGCTGTCATCAAAGCTCAGCACCTCGGTCACGCCACGTACCGTGATCTCCTCCCGCTCCGACACCCACAGGCTGTGCGGTCGGACTGCGCCCGCATTCCCGGCACTTCCGCCGGGGCGTATCTCTGCTGCTTCCTTCATGCTCCGCGTACCGTTCCTTCCGGTGATAGTTGATAGGTGGGCACGGGGAGTCTCAACAGTACTCCGCCGCCTTGTCGTGCGGGAAATACCCGGAGTCTCCCCTATGTGATACCCTATCCTATGCGGAAGAATCGCCGCGTATGCAGAGCAGGTCAGTCCAGCACCTCGTACAGGGACGTGGCGCCCGCCTTGCCTACAGTTTCCCTGACATCCAGCACCCGCACACGCAGGGTTCTGGCTCCGAAGGTGATCTCCAGCACATCGCCTTCGCGCACCTCGTAGGACGCCTTGGCGGGCTTTCCGTTGACCGTGACATGAGCCGCATCGCACGCCTCGTTCGCCACAGTGCGCCGCTTGATGATACGGGCAACCTTCAGATACTTGTCAAGGCGCATATCAGTTCAGGTCAGCCTTAACCGACTTGGCGGACACGAATGCCAGATACTTGCAGGCAGGAACCGCTACAACCTCACCGGTCTTGGGGTTACGGCCCTTGCGCTCGGCTCTCTCACGAACCTCAAAGGTGCCGAAGCCGGACAGCTGAACCTTATCTCCGGCATTCAGTGTCTCCAGGATGGTCTGCTCAAACAGCTTCCAGGTCTCCCCGATCTGCTTCTGGGACAGCTCGCTCTTCTCTGCGACGGCTTTGATCAGTTGACTCTTGTTCATGGTTTGATTAACTCCTATCTGTTGTTGAAAATATGGTAGGGCTATTATAGCATACTGTCGGCGAAAAAGCAAGTGGGAAAACGGATTTTCAGAAAAATTTTCTTGCCGCGCGTTTCTTCGTCTGCTTGTGTGCGCCCCTCTGCGTACTGCTCTTCCCTTTATTTATACAAGGGGAGCGCAAAAAAATCCCGGGAACCTCCTGACAGAAGCCCCCGGGAGCATTTTTCAGAACAGCCCGCTGATGCGCCCGTTCTCGTCCACGTCGATACGTTGTGCCGCAGGGGCCTTTGGCAGTCCCGGCATGGTCATGATATCCCCGGTCAATGCCACGATAAAGCCGGCACCGGCAGACACCTTCACGTTTCGCACCGTCACGGTAAAGCCTTCCGGTGCGCCGAGCTTGGTGGGATCGTCCGAGAAACTGTACTGCGTTTTCGCCATGCAGACCGGCAGGTCGCCGTAGCCCAGTGCAGTCAGGCGCGCTATCTCCTTGCTTGCAGCGGGTGCAAAGGTCACGCCGTCCCCTCCGTATATCCGACGCACGACGGCGGCTATCTTGTCCTCGATGCGGTCTTCCAGCGGATAGCTGAAGGAGAAGTCATTGGGCAGCTCACACAGCCGCACGACCTCCTCCGCCAGTTCCGTACCGCCGGCGCCGCCATCCGCCCAGACGGTGGACAGCACGGTGCGGACGCCCAGGGCACGGCATTTCTCGATCACAAGACTGATTTCCGCGTCGGTGTCGGTCGGGAAGCGGTTGACCGCCACAACGCAAGGGAGCTTGTAAACATTGACGATATTGGACACGTGCCGGAGAAGATTGGGCAATCCCGCTTCCAGCGCGCCGAGATCCTCTCTGCCGAGGTCGGTTTTGGCAAGTCCGCCATGCATCTTGAGCGCACGGACGGTCGCCACCATGACCACGGCAGACGGACGGAGTCCTGCCATGCGGCACTTGATATCCAGGAACTTCTCGGCACCGAGGTCGGCACCGAAGCCTGCTTCCGTGACGGCGTAATCGCCCAGCTTCATAGCCATGCGGGTCGCCATCACGGAATTGCAGCCGTGCGCAATGTTGGCAAACGGTCCGCCGTGAACGAAGGCGGGTGTTCCCTCCAGTGTCTGCACCAGGTTCGGCTTGATCGCGTCCTTGAGCAATGCCGCCATGGCGCCGACCGCACCGAGCTGACCAGCCGTCACAGGCTGCTCATCGTAGGTGTAGCCGACCACAATGCGGGACAGGCGCTCCTTCAGATCGGTGATGGAGGAGGAAAGGCAGAAGACCGCCATAATCTCAGACGCAACCGTGATGTCATACCCGTCCTCACGCGGCACGCCGTTGACTCTGCCGCCAAGTCCGTCTGTAATAAAGCGCAGCTGACGGTCATTCATATCCACGCACCGCCGCCATGTGATGCGGCGGGGATCAATGTGCAGGGCGTTCCCCTGGTAGATGTGATTATCCAGCATAGCCGCCAGCAGATTGTTCGCCGCGCCGATGGCATGGAAATCGCCCGTGAAATGCAGGTTGATGTCCTCCATAGGAACTACCTGCGCGTAGCCGCCGCCTGCGGCACCGCCCTTGATACCGAAAACAGGCCCCAAGGACGGCTCGCGCAGAGCGACCACGGCGTTTTTGCCGATATGGCGCAGACCGTCCGCCAGTCCGATGGTTGTGGTAGTCTTGCCTTCCCCGGCGGGCGTGGGAGTAATGGCGGTCACGAGTATCAGCTTGCCTTCCGGGCGGTCGGATTCCTTCAGAAGGCGCGGATCGACCTTTGCTTTGTACCTGCCGTACGACTCCAGGTATTCGTCCGCGATACCTGCCTTCTGTGCAATCTCCGCGATGGGGCGCATAGGCGTTGCCTGTGCGATCTCAATATCCGTCATGTATGCCATCATCGTTCTCCTTTTTCGGTTTTATTGATTCTGCAGGTACCGGACGGCGGACTCGAACATTTTCATGTCCGTTTCGCCGGGGACATTGCGGTAAAGTCCTTTGCCTACCCGCTCGGTATGCCCCATTTTGCCGATAACGCGTCCGTCCGGCGAGGTGATACCCTCGATTGCCCACGCGGAGCCGTTCGGATTGTACTGAATATCCATGGTCGCCTGCCCGTCCGCATCCACGTACTGCGTGGCAATCTGCCCGTTCGCAAGCAGCGTGTGCAGCATGGCGTCACTTGCAAGGAAGCGTCCTTCCCCGTGCGACACGGGAACCGTGTATATGTCCCCGATCTGCGTTCCCGCCAGCCACGGAGAGGTATTGGAGGAGACCCGGATGCGCACCAGTTTGGACTGGTGCCGCGCGATGCGGTTGAAGGTCAGTGTCGGGCAGTTCACATCGGTATCCAAGATGCGCCCGAAGGGGACAAGTCCCAGCTTGATCAGCGCCTGGAACCCGTTGCAGATGCCGCACATCAGACCGTTCCGCTTGTCCAGCAGGTCACCGACACCTTCCCGGATGGCGGCATTGCGCAGGAATGCCATGATGAACTTACCGGAGCCGTCCGGCTCATCTCCGCCGGAAAAACCGCCGGGAATGAACACGATCTGGGACTGCTTCAGCTTGTCCGCAAAGGTTTCAACGCTCCGCGCGATGCCGTCCGCAGTCAGGTTATTGACACCAAAGATGTCCGCCTCGGCACCCGCCGCGCGCACCGCACGGGCGGAATCATACTCACAGTTGGTGCCGGGAAACACGGGAATCAGCACGCGCGGCGTTGCGCACGCGACGGCGGGAGCCGCCGGCTTTCTGCCGGGTGCGGAGACCGTATCCGGAGCAGGGGCTGTTTCGCCCGCCTGCATGGGGAATACGCTTTCCAGCCGTCCTTCATAGAGGGCATCCAGATCCGCCAGCTCCACTGTCTCGCCACGCCAGACCATGCGTCCGTCGTCCGTGACCGTTCCGACCGTGCACGCACCCGGAACATCCGTGTCCGCATCAACCTCCAGAAGCAGCGTCCCGGCGGAAAAGCCGAACAGATCGGTCAGCGTCAGACAGTCATCAAAGGCAAAGCTCAGCCCGTTGCCGATACACATTTTGTACACAGCCTCGACAATGCCGCCGAAGGTTGGCGTATAGGCGGCGTACACCTTGCCCGCACGCATCATGCCCGTGGCGGTATTCCAGACGGACAGCAGGGACTCCGGGACGGGCAGACCGTCTTTACCGATCTCCGGGCAGAGCCGGATCAATCGGTGTCCTGCGGTCTTGATGTCGTTGGTCACGACGTCGGACACCCGTCCGGTGGTGACGGCAAAGGAGACCAGTGTCGGCGGAACGTCCAGCGACTCAAAACTGCCGCTCATGGAGTCCTTACCGCCAATAGCGGCGATTCCCAGCTCCATCTGGGCACGGAACGCACCAAGCAGAGCCGCAAGCGGCTGCCCCCACCGGCGCGGATCATGTCCCGGCTTTTCAAAGTACTCCTGGAAGGTCAGGTAGACGTCCTCAAATGCGGCGCCGGTCGCAATCAGCTTGGTGACGCTTTCCACGACCGCGAGGTACGCGCCATGGAAGGGACTTTTTTCGGACAGGTACGGATTATAGCCCCACGACATGAAGCTGCAGGTATCCGTATCCCCATGCTCCACGGAAACCTTCTGCACCATTGCCTGAATGGGCGTTTTCTGCTTTCTGCCGCCGAACGGCATCAGCACGGTACCGGCGCCGATGGTGGAGTCAAACCGCTCAGAGAGACCGCGACGGGAGCAGACATTCAGATCACTGACCAGTGCCCTGCAACCGTCCGCAAACCCGGTCGGGATAACCGGCTGGTATGCCTCCGGTGCGGCGGGTGCAATGGAAATATGCTTTTCCGCACCGTTGGAATTCAGGAATTCGCGGGACAGATCGACCACGCGGTGTCCGTTCCAGTGCATGACAAGGCGGGGCGTATCCGTCACGTGAGCGACTACGGTCGCCTCCAGGTTTTCGGATTTCGCCAACGCAAGGAACCGTGTGACATCCCGCGCGTCCACTACGACCGCCATGCGCTCCTGCGACTCGCTGATAGCCAGCTCGGTGCCGTCCAGCCCGTCATACTTGCGAGGAACCGCATCCAGATCAATCTCCAGTCCGTCAGCCAACTCCCCGATGGCGACCGAAACACCGCCGGCGCCGAAATCGTTACAGCGCTTGATGAGGCGACACGCTTCGCCGTTACGGAACAGCCGCTGGAGCTTGCGCTCCTCCGGCGCATTTCCCTTCTGCACCTCGGCACCGCAGGTTTCCACCGAATGGGCTGTATGCGCTTTGGAGGAACCTGTCGCACCGCCGATGCCGTCCCGTCCGGTGCGCCCGCCAAGCAGGATGACCGCATCACCGGCATCCGGGCAGGCACGGCGCACATTCTCTGCCGGTGCGGCGGCAATGACGGCACCGATCTCCATGCGTTTGGCGGCATATCCGGGGTGGTACAGCTCATCCACCATGCCGGTGGCGAGCCCTATCTGGTTGCCGTAGGAAGAGTAGCCAGCCGCCGCCGTCTGCACGATACGGCGCTGGGGCAGTTTTCCGGGGATCGTCTCGGACACAGGGCGGGTGGGATCAGCCGCGCCGGTCACGCGCATAGCGGCATACACATAGGAGCGCCCGGACAGCGGGTCACGAATGGCTCCGCCGATGCAGGTTGCAGCACCGCCGAACGGCTCAATCTCAGTCGGATGGTTGTGCGTCTCGTTCTTGAACAGAAGCAGCCAGTCCTCGTCGCACCCGTCGTGGCTGACGGTCATTTTAACCGTGCAGGCATTGATTTCCTCGGACTCGTCCAGCTTTTGCAGCTTGCCTGCGGCACGCAGATATTTTCCCGCCAGCGTGGCGATATCCATCAGATTGCGGGGCTTTGTACGTCCCAGTCTGCGCCGGGTTTCCTCGTAGGAATCCCACGCCGCCGCAAGGCACGGATCCTCAAACTTCACCCCGTCAATGGTCGTGAGGAAGGTCGTATGTCGGCAATGATCCGACCAGTATGTGTCGATCATGCGTATTTCGGTAACGGTCGGGTCGCGCTGTTCCGTGCGGAAATAGTCACGGCAGAACCGGATATCGTCCAGATCCATTGCCAGCCCGCGCGCCGCGATAAAGTCAGTCAGCGCGGGATCTTCCATGTCGCGGAAGCCGGTCAGGGTTTCCACATCGGTGGGCAGAGCGCAACGCATAGCGAGCGTGACGGGCTTATCCTGCGCCGCCTCGCGCGCCTCCACGGGGTTGATGACGTATTTCTTCACGGCGGCAATGTCCTCCGCCGTCAGACTACCCGACAGGATGTACACGCGTGCGGAGCGGATAACGGGACGTTCGCCGCCCGCCATCAGCTGGATGCACTGTGCCGCGGAATCCGCCCGCTGATCAAACTGACCCGGTAGGTACTCCACCGCAAAGCAGGCATCGCCGCCAGCCGGCAGCTCGGTATAGGTCACATCCAGCTGCGGCTCGGAAAATACCGTCCGCACCGCCCGGTCAAACACCTCCGCCGTCAGTCCCTCCGCATCGTACCGGTTGAGCATACGGACGCCGGTAAGGTCGGTCAATCCCAGAAAATTACGCAGTTCCCCGCACAGGCTTTCCGCCTCCTGTGCCAGCCCCTGCCGCTTCTCTACAAATACTCTGTATACCATGCGTTACTTCCCTTCTCCGACAGGCATATCATGCGCGCAGGCGCGCCTGCCGATGTCATGCCGGTAATATGCGTTTTCGAAACGGATATTCTCAACCCGTTTGTATGCCAGCTTCAGCGCGTCCGGTAACTTGTCCGCTACGGCGACCACGCCGAGCACTCGACCGCCCGCCGTCACGAGCTGTCCGTCTTTCAGAGCCGTCCCGGCTGAGTACACATACGGCAGGACATCCTCCGGAATCGTGATGGGAAAGCCTTTCTCATAGTGTGCCGGATAGCCGTCCGATGCCATGATGACGCAGGCGGCGCTCCTGTCTGCAAATGTTACGGGCACCTCGGACAGGCGTTCCTCCGTGACTGCACGCATGACCGTGAAAAGGTCGCTTTCCAGAAGCGGAAGCACGACCTGCGTTTCCGGATCGCCGAAGCGGCAGTTGTACTCGATCACGCGTGGACCCTCCGGCGTGAGCATCAGTCCGAAATACAGGCACCCCTTGAAGGTGCGTCCCTCCGCATTCATGGCGGAGACCGTCGGCTTGAAAATGGTTTCCATGCAGATGTCGGCAATCTGACCGGTATAGTACGGGTTGGGCGCAACTGCGCCCATGCCGCCGGTGTTAAGCCCCCTGTCGCCGTCCAACGCGCGCTTGTGATCCATGGAAGACACCATCGGCACAATGGTCTTGCCGTCCGTGAAGGAAAGCACCGACACCTCCGGTCCCGTCAGGTACTGCTCGATGACAATCCGCTCGCCGCTCTTGCCAAATGCCCCCTCCAGCATCATGGCATTGACTGCCGCCTGTGCCTCGGACAGGGTTTCCGCGATGATGACGCCCTTGCCCAGTGCAAGTCCGTCCGCCTTGATAACGGTAGGGAAAGTCACGGTTTTCAGATAGGCAAGCGCCGCTTCCCGGTCGGTGAAAATCTCATAGGCGGCGGTCGGAATGCCGTACTTCTTCATCAGCTGCTTGGAAAACGCCTTGGAGCCTTCAATGATGGCGGCGTTGGCACGCGGTCCGAAGCAGGGCACGCCAGCCGCCTCCAGTGCATCCACCGCACCCAGCACCAGCGGGTCATCCGGTGTGACCACCGCATACCCCACTCCGTGGCTGACGGCAAATCCGACCAGCGCCGGAATGTCGGTTGCTTTGATCGGAACGCACTCCGCATCGGCGGCAATACCGCCGTTACCGGGCAGTGCGTAAATCTTCCCGACCTCCGGGCTTTTACGCAGTGCCTTGATGACGGCGTGCTCGCGTCCGCCGCCACCGACGACCATGATATCCGTTTTCACTTCCGCACTCCTCCCGCATCAATGGTGGAACAGGCGCATATGCGTGAACGCCATGACCATACCGTGCGCATCCGCCCCGGCAATGACCAGATCGTCCCGGATGGAACCGCCCGGCTCGGCAATATAGGACACACCGCTTTTTGCCGCCCGCTCGATATTGTCCGCAAACGGGAAGAAGGCGTCAGACCCCAGCGACACGCCGGTGATGCTGTCCAGGTATGCCCGCTGCTCGGCAGCGGTAAAGGGCTCGGGACGGCGGGTGAAGTACTTCTGCCAGTTGCCATCGGCGCAGACATCCTCCTCATTGCGGTTGATGTAGCCGTCAATCACGTTGTCACGCTCCGGTCTGCCCAGCGTGGGTAGGAACGGCAGATCCAGAACCTTATCGTGCTGGCGGAGGAACCATGTGTCCGCCTTGTCGCCCGCGAGCCGCGTGCAGTGTATGCGGGACTGCTGACCGGCACCCACGCCGATCGCCTGCCCGTCCACGGCGTAGCACACCGAGTTGGACTGCGTGTACTTGAGCGTGATGAGCGATACGATGAGGTCGCGCACAGCCTCGGGCGGCAGGCAACGGTTCGCCGTTACACGGTCGGAGAGCAACTCCCTGTCGATGACAAAATTGTTCCGTCCCTGCTCAAACGTCACGCCGAACACCTGCTTGCGCTCGATCGGCGCCGGCTCATAGTCGGGGTCGATCTCCACGATGTTGTACGCGCCCTTGCGCTTGCTTTTAAGGATTTCCAGTGCCTCCGGCTCATAGCCGGGCGCGATAATGCCGTCCGACACTTCCCGCTTGATGAGCTTTGCTGTGGCGACGTCGCACACATCGGACAGGGCAACCCAGTCTCCGAAGGAGCACATCCGGTCGGTTCCGCGCGCACGGGCGTAGGCACACGCCAGCGGCGAGGAATCCAGCTCCGGGACATCCTCCACAAAGCAGGCTCTCTTGAGCCTTTCAGGCAACGGGATTCCGACCGCAGCCGAGGTGGGGCTGACGTGCTTGAAGGAAGTGACGGCGGGCAGTCCCAGCGCCGCTTTCAGCTCCCTTACCAACTGCCACGCATTGAAGGCATCCAGAAAATTGATGTATCCAGGGCGACCGCACAGCACCCGGACAGGCAGTTCGGAGCCGTCCTCCATGTAGATGCGTGCAGGCTTCTGATTGGGATTACAGCCGTATTTCAGTTCCAGTTCTTTCATACCGTATTCCTTTCCGTGTGCGCGCCGTCAGGCGTTTCGGTTGATGATGCGTTCCTGCTTCTCGCCGGAAACAATGTCCGTGTAGCGGACATACAGCGAGATGCGGTTGTCCGTGTCCAGGTTGTTCCAGATGTCCGCTGTCAGGGTATCAATGTCGTCCGGGATTGCCACGCGCTCCGGCTCGCCCCGGAAGGTGGGAAGCGGGTCTCCGTCACACACATAGGTGTGAATGAAATGGCCTAAGCCCGGCAGAGCGGGATAGGAGAAGGTGAACCGGCTGGTCGCCGTCCCCTCCGGATCCGCGCTCTTGAGAATGCTCATCTCATAGGTGCAATCGCCGTAGTCAAACGTGACCATGCCGCTGATGCGCGGGGTGAAGTTCGGGCGATCCGGCTCAAAGGAGCGGGAAGCCAGCGCCTCGGAGAAGGATTTTCCGGCGGCAAGCCCATCCCGGACGGTGTCGGTCTGGTCACCGTTGGTAACAATGAGGCGGTTGCCGAACTGCCGCAGGGCAGCATAGATGATAAGGCTCGGATCCTCCACGCGGGCGGGATCAAACGGCTCGGTGAACAGGTCTCCGTCGTGCAGGACAAAAACGCGGTTGCGGCTGTTTGCACTGCGTCCCATGATAAAGTAGGCGGTAACGGCGTGCGTTCCGTCCGGGGTCTTTCCGATCACGATACCTCTGCCGACGTAGCTGTTCCCTTTCAGCACATCGGACATCGGGCTGATTTCATATACGTTCATCGCTTTGCTCTCCTTCGTTTGTTCGGTCTGTCCTGCCGGTCTCCTGCAGGATATGCAGGCAGACGCGCTCGACAGAAGGGGGGTATATTTTCCATTCCGCCATGCGCATGACGCGCTGTTGGAGTGTTTCGGGCGTATCGTTGCGGCGGACGGCGACCGCCTTCTGCATGATGATCTCTCCGCCGTCCGGTATTTCGTTGACGTAGTGTACCGTTGCGCCGGTCAGCTTGACTCCGCGTGCCAGCGCCGCTTCATGTACCTTCAGACCGTAGTAGCCCTTCCCGCAGAACGCCGGGATGAGTGACGGGTGGATGTTCAGGATGCGGCGGGGATAGGCGGAGGTAAACGCCGGGGACAGAATACGCATAAAGCCAGCCAGCACGATGAGATCAATCCCGTTTTCCTCCAGCAACTGATGCAGTCTTTGCTCAAAAGTATGCGCATCCGGGCAGTCCTTCCACACGACGATGGCGGACTCGATGCCGGCGATACGCGCCCGCTCCAGCGCGTAGGCATCATTCCGGTCGGAAACGACCAAGCAGATGCGTCCGGAGTGCAACGCGCCTTCCCGCTCGGCATCAATCAGTGCCTGCAGGTTGGTACCGCCGCCCGAAACCAAAACGGCAACGCGGACGTATGGCTTTTCCTGATAATTGTTGTTCATGTTCCTGTGTACTCCTTTCGAATAACCGTCACGCGGCTCGCCTGCCTTTGCCTACAGATGCCAGCAGGGGCAGAAGCATGGCTCCGACCGAGTTGCCGAGCAGGGCGGCAAGTGTGAACAGCCACATCTGCCCGGAAAACTCCGCCGCCGCGGAAAAGTAGAAGAAATCCGCGATGGAATGCTCAAATCCGGCAAGAATGAACGCCGGAACGCAGAAGAGGATGGCGACAACCTTGCTCCGGTCGCGCCAGACAGTCACGGCAAGGTACATAAGGACGCCGCACAGGGTCGCCCGCAGGAGCGTCTGCGGAAAGCTCTGAGTCAGCTTGGCGGCGGCAACGGCGTCTGCGGCTTCCGCCGTGCTCGGGATGGCATACCGCACGGCAAGCCCCCAAAGCATCGTAGCGCTCAGATTTCCGGCAAGCCCGAGAAACAGCGCGGACAGCGCCTCCGCGTCATGCTTCTCCGGGATAAAGCCGATCCGTCCGGTATACAGAGCGTAGCCCTGCAGGCAGATGCACAGCAGTGCCACCGTGAAGAACACGGCACCGGCAATCTGCCCGACGTTCCCCATGCTCCGACAGCCGAGGAACACGCCGCCGCCGATGGCGATCAGCGTTCCGGCACAAAGCCCGCTTGCATAGTGGGCAAGTACTCGCTTCAGCATAGCAGGATGCGGCTGTCTGCGTTCTCGACAATCTCGCCAATGACATACGGATCCTCGCCGTGCGCGCGCAGAATCTCCAGCGACTTCTCTACATCCTCAGCCGGAACGACAAGGCTCATTCCGACGCCCATATTAAAGGTGTTGAACATATCCCGCTCGTCGATTCCGCCGACCTTGGCGATGAGGTCAAAGACTGGCAGCACACGCACGTCCGCGCGGCGGATGCGGGCGCACAATCCCTCCGGGATGCTGCGCGGAATGTTCTCGTAGAAGCCGCCGCCCGTGATGTGCGAGATGCCGCGTACCGGAACCTGCTCCAGGAGAGCCAGCACCGGCTTGACATAGATGCGGGTCGGCGTCAGCAGTACCTCGCCCAGCGACCTGCCGCCCAGCTCCTCAACGGGCAGCGTCAGGTCAGCATGCTCGATATCAAACACCTTACGCACCAACGAAAAACCGTTGGAATGCACGCCGGAGGACGGCAGTGCGATTATCACATCGCCGGGACGCATGGTCTTGTTGTCAATGATACGCGCCTTATCGACCACGCCGGTCGCATACCCTGCCAGATCGTACTCGTCAACAGGGTAGAAGCCGGGCATTTCGGCAGTCTCACCGCCGATGAGCGCCGCGCCGGACTGCACGCATCCCTCGCTCACGCCCTTCACGATATCGGCGATACGCTCCGGTACGTTCTTTCCGCAGGCGATGTAGTCCAGGAAGAACAGCGGTCTTGCACCGCAGCAGATGACATCGTTGACGCACATGGCGACACAGTCAATCCCGACTGTGTCATGCTTGTCCATACGGAACGCCAGCTTGAGCTTGGTCCCCACGCCGTCGGTTCCGCTGACCAGCACAGGGCGGGTCATTCCGGTGACGTCCAACTCGAACAGCCCTCCGAAACCTCCCACATCGGAGCAGACTCCGGGCGTCACGGTACGCAGGATATGCTGTTTCATCAGCTCGACTGCGCGGTACCCCGCCGTGATGTCCACGCCAGCTGCGGCGTAGCTTTCGGACTTGGATTGTGTGTTCATTTTCCGTTTCCTCCGTTATATTTTTGTAAATAATCCACTTCAATTATTGGTGTTGCAACTGCTGACTGCCTGCTGCAACGGTTATATTCAGCCCTGCGGCTGTGTGTCGGGCTGCAAAGCGGCGTCCTTTTCCAGCACTGCCGCCGCCTCCCGTGCGCGGCGCTCGTCCAGCGCGGCGGCAAGCTCCGGATCGCCGACAGCCAGTATCTCGGCAGACAGTAAGGCGGCATTGACGGCTCCGTTCACGGCAACCGTAGCGACAGGAATGCCGCCCGGCATCTGCACGGTGGACAGAAGCGCGTCCATACCGTCGAAGCAGGACGATTTACAGGGAATGCCGATCACGGGCAACGTGGTACGGGCAGCCAGTGCCCCTGCCAGATGAGCTGCCATACCGGCGGCTGCAATCAGCACACCGAAGCCGTTCCGGCGGGCATTGGCGGCAAAAGCCGCCGCCTCATCCGGCGTCCGGTGTGCCGAGAAAATGTGCATTTCGTAAGGGATATGCAAAGCTTCCAGCGTATCCGCCGCCTTGCGGACCACCGGAAGGTCACTGTCACTGCCCATGACGATTCCGACTTTTTTCATACTGCGTTTCCTCCTCATATTCCGGTTCCGGAGCGTGCCCCGTTCCGGTACATACAAAAAGAGCGCACAAATCCCCCTTATCGGAAATCCGTGTGCCCAGACGGTCGGCATACGCCGCGCCCGACCGGACGTGCGTATATCGGGGGCTTCCCCCCGTACATACCCTGCTCCCCTGTGGTACACCCACATTCTCCGTCAGTTGCAAGGCACGGTATTCAGTTGCACGGGCTGAGCGTCCGCGCGCGCACCGATCTCTCGGTGAACAATCCCATTATACCATACGGGGGCGGGTTTGTCAAGGGAGAGGGCTGGCTCAAAAAGCTAAAATTTTCAGGTTTCTTGCCCGCGGGGTATTGACAAATTGCCGGAAGTGTTGTATTATTGTCTTAGAACAAGCGTACAAGCGCCACAGGCAGGGAGGGCAGAAGCAAATGACATGGCAGTTCCGCGGGCATTCGCCCGTCTACCGGCAGATCGTCCGGCATATCCGGGCAGACATACTGAACGGTTGCTATCAGCCCGACGAACAGATTCCGCCCGTGCGGCAGCTCGCCATGGAGGCAGGCGTCAATCCCAACACCATGCAGCGTGCGCTGTCCGCGCTGGAGGACGAGGGACTGCTGGTCAGCCGCGGAACGGTCGGGCGGTTCGTCACATCGGACGAGGCAGCGCTGGAGCGCGCACGCCGGACTGCCCGTCAGGACGCGCTGGAAAAGCTCGCCGAGGAGGCACAGGCTGCAGGGCTGACGCTTGACGATCTGGTACAGTATATCCGGGAGGAGGCGCAATCCGCCGCAATCCCCTCAGACGACCCTGACCCACATGTATGAAAGGAGTTAGCTACCATGTCATCAATTACAGAAACCGCCAGCCCGGCACAGGCTCCGGTGCTGACCTGCTCCCGCTTATGTAAGAGCTACCGCGCGGGACAGCCGGTCCTTCAGGATCTCAACATCAATTTGACCGGCGGAAAGATTGTCGGTCTGCTTGGTCCCAACGGATGCGGAAAATCCACGCTGCTCAAGCTGATCTCCGGGTTGCTGGTCCCGGACAGCGGAGAGATCTCCGTCTGCGGTGCCCCCAGGAGCGAAGCCTCCAACGCGTTGATTTCCTACCTGCCGGAGCGCACGTACTTCAACAACAGTATGCGTATGGAGGACATGATCGCACTGTTTTCCGACTTCTTCCCTGATTTCGATGAGGCATGTGCCAGACATATGTTGGCAGATCTCGGCATCAGGACGGACAGCCGCTTCCGGACGCTGTCAAAAGGAACCAAGGAAAAGGCGCAGCTGGTGCTGGTCATGTCACGCAAGGCACGGCTCTACCTTTTGGACGAACCCATCGGCGGTGTGGATCCTGCCGCGCGCGACTACATCCTGCAAACCATCATCGGGAATTACAGCCCGGACGCCGCCGTCATCATCACAACGCACCTGATTGCCGACGTCGAACCGGTACTGGACGAGTTCGCCTTTATGGGCTACGGCGGGCAGATACTCCGCGCCGGAGTCGCAGATGAGGTTCGGGAGGAAACCGGAAAAACGCTGGATCAGCTGTTCAGGGAGGTGTTCAAATGTTCGGCAAGTGTCTGAAGCATGACCTGCGTGCCATCTGGCGGATATGGTGGATCGCGGCTGCCAGCGCATTCGGCATGGGCGCCGTCGGCTCCCTCGCCGTGCGCGGCATAATCGAAGTCAATCTTCATATTGAGGAAGTGAACGGTGCCGCCGTTTTCTTCCTGTCACTCGTGCTGTCGGCGGTTGCAATAGCGGCGTTTTTCGCAGTTGTTGCCTTCTGCGTTATCTCCACCATCCTCGTTTATGTCCGGTTTTTCAAGAACTTCTTTTCTGACGAAGGATATCTGACCTTTTCGCTCCCCGTGCCCCGCCGCACGCTGTACCTTGCGAAAACCGTCAATGCGCTGATCTGGGATCTGGCTACGCTCGCCGTACTCATCATCCCGACTCCCTGCTTTACCGAATGGAGCACCTGCTCGGTCGGTCCTGTTGACCTGACCCTGTTCCGGGCGTTCGGACGGAATACGGCGGAGCTCTGGAACCGGTGCGGCGCCTGGCTTCTCCTGTACGGGCTGGAGTTCCTGGGCGGATGCGTTGCCCTCATCCTGATGGACAGCGGGCTGGTACAGCTTTGCATCACGCTGGGGGCTGTCGTTGCAAAAAAGCACAAGTTTCTGGCAGCGGTCGGCATCTACTACGCAGTGCAGACCGGCTTGGGGATGCTGATGCAGTTGCTCGGCACCTCCATGCTTCTGAACATGGGACAGGGCGTCACATTCCTGGTCGGGCAGATGAATCCGGCGTTCCGTTACCCGGCACTTGCCGTGCTTATTCTGCTCGCCATCGCCGTGACGGCAACGATCGGCGTCATCCTGCATTTTATCGCGCTGGATAAGCTGGAACGCCGGCTGAATCTGGCATAAACGGCATATACCCGCTATCTCCTGCCGCCCGGTTACCGCGTTGCGCAAAACTCCTGCTATGTGTACAGCAACAAGACACGGACATCGAACGGGGGGCTCTACTCCGTGCTCCGCCCGCTGGATTCGACCGATTTTGTCTGGCTGAGCGAGCCGAGTGGGGACGTTGCTGCGGTATTCGCAACGCCTGACGGCACCGCCGCTCTGAAACGCTTCCTGTCCGACGGGCAAGGCAGCTATGCCCTGTACCCCGAAACGGGCACGCGCAACCAGGTCGTTGCCCCTGTCACGGCGGATTGGCTCAACGCCCTGCCGGACGCCGGGGAGCACCGCACGGTGGATGTGCGAACGTTGCTCGATATGCCCATGTGTGCGATACGCTTCTCCGATGCGACCGGATGCGTGTACACCGTGTCCGGCGGGTTGTACACCTGCGAGGAGGGCTACCTGTATGTGGACTACCGAGCGCTGGGAAATCAGCACTTTGATGCCGACGGATATTTTTCCTACCGTTCCGGCAACGTGGATGCTTTCCTGCTCCGTGGAGATGCCGCACTGGCGGTGCAGCAGACAATCGACAGCGCCGCCGAACTGAAATCCGATATCCGATACGAGGATTACGATGAGATCCCGTGGGAGGGAAACAATGAGAGCGCAGTCCCGGTGTTCTGGGTTTTCTATGTCCTGAATGGGTTTCTCGTGCCCATCGCGCCATTGGTAGTGGGGTTGGTTATGGCACATTCCGACAAGCACGGCAGGCAGAAACGCTGGTATATTCTGTCCGGGATTGCCGGCGTCTGGATCCTGCTATCCGTCCTGCTCGCCCTGTTGCTCACGCTGTAAGAACGGCAGGAAGCGGCGAACGGCGAAGACGATGCAAAAAACTCAAAGGCTTTTGGCAAATCCTGTTGCCAAAAGCCTTTTTCTGTGGTATAATATAGCCGAAAAATTTTGCAAAGGAGAGTTCCTATGGCACTTGAAAGAGAACAGGTTCCCGCCAACCGGAAATGGCGGACAGAGGATATTTTCGCAACGCAGGAGGATTGGGAGGCACTGTACGGCAAGGTTGAGGCGGCTGTCGCGGAAAAGCCCGGCTTTGCTGCGTATCAGGGCAAGCTGACCGACGCAGCCACCGTGCTGGAATGCATGGAAAAGCTCAACGCCATCATGCTGGATGTCATTCGGCTGGACGTGTACGCCTTCATGCGCGGCGACGAGGATACCCGCAAATCCGAATTCGTGGCGCTCAAGTCCCGGATGTCCCAGCTGGAGATGAAGCTGGCGGCGGAGACGGCATTCATAACCCCCGAGCTGACTTCCCTGCCTGCCGAGACGCTGGAGGCGTTCGCCGCCGACCCGCGCCTTTCCGATTACGACTACACCTTGCGTCTGCTCATCAAGGAAAAGCCGCACGTCCTTTCACAGGAGACGGAGGAGGTTCTTTCGCAGGGTGCCCGCGTGTTTGACAGCAGCCGTCAGATTTTCGGTATGCTGGACAACGCCGACTTCCCCTTCCCCACCATCAAGGTAGACGGCAAGCCCGTGGAGGTCACGCACGGCGCTTACGGAATGCTGCTCCAGAACCCCGACCGCCGGGTACGCAAGGCGGCGTTCCAGGCGTACTACAAAGCGTATATCGGGCTCATCAACACCATTACCGCCACCTATGTGGCAAACGTGGACAAGGACGTTTTCATTGCCCGCGCACGGAAGTATGACTCCTGCCTTGCCATGGCAATGGCGTCCGAGGATGTTGATATCAAGGTCTACCACAATCTTTTGAAGTCGGTCAACAAGAATCTGCCGCTCCTGCACCGCTACTACCGCGACCGCAAGAAGATGCTCGGCTACAAGTCCATGCATATGTATGACGTGTATACCACGGTCGTGGAGGACGCAGAGATCAAGGTGGACTATGAGGAAGCCTTCCGCATCGTCAAGGAGGGGCTTGCCCCGCTGGGTGAGCGGTACCAGGCTCTTTTGCAGGAGGCGCACGACAGCGGCTGGATTGACGTGGAGGAGACCGCCGGAAAGCGCAGCGGCGCTTACAGCATCAGCGTGTTCGGTCTGCCGCACCCCTATGTTCTGCTCAACTATCAGCCTACCACCAGCAACGTTTTCACGCTGGCGCATGAGCTGGGGCACGCCATGCATTCCTACCACTCCGAGCGCGCCCAGCCGCAGGAGAAGTCGGATTACAAGATTTTTGTTGCCGAGGTTGCCAGCACGGTCAACGAGGTACTGCTGGTCAAGTACCTGCTGAAGCACACGGACGATCCCAAGGTCAAGAAATACCTGCTCTCTTACTACATGGACACGCTCAAGGGCACGCTGTTCCGCCAGACGCAGTTCGCCGAGTTTGAATTCATGGCGCACGACATGGCGGAAAAGGGACAGCCTCTGACCAAGGACGTGCTGAATGATGCCTACCTGGCGCTCAACCGGAAGTATTACGGGCGCTCGGTCGTTTCCGATCCCGAGATCGCCTACGAGTGGGCGCGGATCCCGCACTTCTACCGCTCCTTCTACGTATACAAGTACGCAACGGGTATCATCTCCGCCGTGTCCATCGCCGAACGCATTTATAGCGAGGGCGCACCCGCAGTGGAGGACTACTTCCGGTTCCTGTCCTCCGGCGGCAGTGACAGCCCCGTTGAGTTGCTCAAGCTGGCAGGCGTTGACCTGACCAAGCCCGATGCCTTTGCCGCGGCGATGGCGTCCTTCAAATCGGCTCTTGAGCAGTTTGAGGCGCTGGAATAATCCACGTGCCTGGCGCAATTCCGAAGAAAGGAAACTTTTGCTGACGCAAAAGCCATGGTCATGCTCATGGAAACACCCGCATCCACGTTCTATCTGAATCTGAATGCCGAAAACAACAACACCTACATCGCCTCAAACGGCATTGCCGAGACGGCAACGCAGGTAGCCGACAGCGTCCTCCGCCTGGCTGACGGGCGGGGCGAAATACACCTGGAGCGCCAGTCGCTCCCCGGCGGCGCCACGCTCCAGCGCACAACGCTGGTCAACACGGGCGACACGGCCCTGCTCGCGGACACGCTGAGCGCCGCGTTCCTGACCGGCATCGGCTCGGACGGGGAGCGCCGCTGGGACGATGACCGTTTCCGCGTCCACTTTGCATACAGCTCGTGGCAGGGTGAGGGGCAGTGGCGGCATATGTCGCCGGAGGACGCCGGACTGTATAAGACCTACAATCATCATTCACAAACCTCGGTACGACTGCGCAGTGTCGGCACGTGGAGCACTGCCAAATATTACCCCCTGCTCCTGCTGGAGGATACCGAACTGCACCGCACGCACTTTTTTGAGGTGCTGGTTGGCGGGACGGGCTGGCAGATTGAGCTGTGCGCGCGCGGGCACCGGGAGGACAGCACCCTTTGCGTCTTCCTGGGTGCCGCCTGCGAAGGTAACGATGGCTGGACGCTCACGCTGGCGCCGGGAGAGCGCTATACCACCTGCCCGGCTCTGTACGGTTGCGTTGAGGGCGGCTTTGAAGAAGCGGTCGCAGCGCTGACCGGCGCCAAGCGTGCCCTGGCACTGCGCCGCCTTCCGGGCGGTGTTCCGCCGCTTTGCTTCAACGATTACATGAACTGCCTGTGGGCACTGCCGACACGCGAAAAGCTACTCCTTCTCATGGATGCCGCCGCCCGTGTGGGAGCGGAGTATTTCGTCATTGACGCAGGCTGGTTCCGGACATCCGGCAACTGGAGCGCGGATATGGGCGACTGGGAACCGTGGGACGAGCTGTTCGGCGAGGGCGGCGTCCAGGGGATTCTGGACGAGATCGTTGCGCGCGGCATGAAGCCGGGCGTCTGGCTTGAGATTGAATCGGTTGGGATCGGCTCCGCCTTTGCCAAAGCACACCCGGAGGCTTTGCTGTACCGTCACGGGCACGTGATCGGCAAGGACCGTTGCTTCATGGATTTCCGCAATCCTGCTGTCCGGGCTCACATCCGCGGCGTATTCGACCGCCTGTACCGCATGGGAGTGCGCTACGTCAAGAATGACTACAATCAGTCTGTCGGTGTGGGCATTGATACGCACGGCGCTCCCGACCGGAACGGAGCACTTGCGCTTGGCGACCATGCCGCCGCCGTGCTGTCGCTGGTGGACGAGATCTGCACTGCGTACCCCGACTTCATCATTGAAAGCTGCTGCTCCGGCGCCATGCGTTCGGACTTCGGCGCTGTGCGCCACTTTTACCTGCAGTCCAGCAGCGACCAGGAGGATTACCTGAGAACGCCATCGGTTATCACGGGGTTATCTGCCTGCCTGCCGCCGGAGCGGGTCGGCGTATGGGCGTGCCCCTACCCAGTTGCGATCGACTACCGGGACAGCTTCCGCCCTTCGGCAGAATTTACCGCCGGCTTCGCGGACGGGCGCGTCACAGTACACAACATGGTTTCCGGTCTTATGGGGCTGATGTATTTGTCGGGACACATTGACTGTGCCGATGAGTTCAACCTCTCGCTCATGCGGCAGGCAGCGGATATCTATAAACGCAACCGCACGATTACGGCGCGCGCCGTACCGGTTTTCCCGGCAGGCACCCTGCGGCTGTCCGGACGGGAGACCTTCCCTTACGGTCTGCTGGATCGTGAAGGCGGCAAACTTCTGCTGGCGGTCTGGTCCACCGCTCTGCCGGACGGAACACCGCTTCGGACGCAGATCGACCTGTCCCGCTATGCGGGCGCGTGGCGTGTCGCGGACGTCTACCCTGCCCTGCCCGGTTATACCGCCTCGGTTTCGGGAGCCACCCTGACAGTCACGTTACCGGAGCGCGGCAGTGCCGCGTACATCGAACTGGATATTCTGTAAGCTGGAGGAAAACGTTATGTCTGAGGAAGTTTATTCGATCCCGCTGGTAAAGCTGGCGCAGGAGTTCTCTTTGGAAGAAATCGTGATCCCGGACAACTACAACGACATTCTGATTACTACGCCGGAGATCAGCCGTCCCGGGCTGGCTCTTGCCGGCTTCTTTGAGATATTTGATGCGGAGCGCATCCAGATGATCGGCAATGCGGAGCACCGCTACCTTATCGGGCTTGAGCCGGAGGAGCGGCGCCACCGCATCGTCAATTACATTCAGGCACGTCCCGTGGCGGTTCTGTACACCACGGCACTGCCGGTCTTTGAGGAAATGGCGCAGGAGGCACGCAAGGTCGGCGTCCCCATCCTGCGCACGGAAAAGAAAACAAGCCCGATCATGGCTGCTATGATCGGATCACTCAATACGCATCTTGCCCCCCGCATAACGCGGCACGGTGTGTTGGTTGAGGTGTATGGCGAGGGTATGCTGCTGCTGGGCGACAGCGGCGTCGGCAAGAGCGAAACCGCCATTGAACTTATCAAGCGCGGACACAGACTGATCGCGGACGATGCCGTGGAAATCAAGCGTGTATCGGACAAAACACTGCTCGGCACGGCACCGGAGATCATTCGCCACTATGTGGAGCTGCGCGGTATTGGCATCGTGGATGTCCGGCGTCTGTTCGGCATGGGTGCGATCAAGACAACCGAGCGCATTGATCTGGTTATCAACCTGGAGAACTGGATTCAGGGCAAGATGTATGACAGACTGGGTCTTGACGAACAAAAGACCAACATTCTGGGCATTGATGTTCCGTCCATCACCATCCCCGTCAAGCCCGGTCGGAACCTCGCCATCATTCTGGAAATTGCCGCCATGAACAACCGTCAAAAGAAAATGGGCTACAACACCGCCGAGGAATTCAACAAAAGGCTCATGGAACAGATGGGGCTGAACAGCTGATATGGACACCGCCGATCTCACACCTGCACCGCTCCGGCACATAGGCGGACTCTTCCCGGCTGTACGCCGAATGCCGAGCCCGCCGCCGGACGCAGGTATGCTGTACGCGGCGCTGTGTGCTGACTTTCCGGACAGTGACAGTCTTGATTATCTTGCTGACCTTGCGCGCGGCGTAAACGCCCCGATCCGGCTGTTTGCGCTGTCCCTTCTGCCGCTTTTGCTGTCTGCAGCGGGCGTAACGTCCGCCGGCTGCTCGTTGCGCCGTGACGCGAACGGGCGCCCGTTCCTGCTGTCGCGGGACGGCGCGGCTCTGAACGCAGACTTCAGCCTGTCACATTCCGCCGCACACGTCGCCTGCTTTCTGTGGGCAGGCGGCGGGCGGGTCGGCGTGGATGTAGAGGAGCCTGTTCCGGAAGAACGCGCCCGGAGGCTGGCGGCGCGTTTTCTGTCCGAACAGGAGCGGGCGCTTCTGCCCGAGGGCGGGGTATCGGCAGGCTTTACGCGTATCTGGACACGCCGCGAGGCGCTCTGCAAGCAGGATGGCGGCGGTCAGCCCCTGCGTTTTGATTCCGCCGCGCCGCCCCCCGACGTACAGATTGCATCCTTCTGCCTGCCGGACACCGGCGCGTTCCTGTCGGTCTGCCTGCCGCTCGGAATGCAGGCTCCCTGAGCGTAGTGCGCAATCGGTGAAGGTGCCACCGCGTTCCCTGTACAGGGGAACCGTCATACGGAGGAGAACATGGGCAACATCATGCACTGCCATTCACCGCTCGGCGACATAACGGTTGTCAGCGACCAAACAGGGGATGCGCTGATCGGACTTTGGTTTGATGGACAACGCGGTTTCGACAACGCATTGTCCGAGCGAGTTTCGCCACGCCCGTTCCCGATCCTCCGGGAGGCGGAACGTTGGCTGGACATCTACTTTTCCGGGCGTAAGCCGGAGTCTATGCCCCGGTTATCACCGGTCGGCTCCCCATTCCGTCTTGCCGTCTGGCGCATTCTGCTCGACATTCCCTGGGGACAGGTCGTAACATATGGGGACATTGCCCATCGGCTGGAAGCGGAGCGCGGCGGTCGGGTATCCGCGCAGGCAGTCGGCGGTGCCGTCGGGCACAACCCCATATCGTTGATGATTCCCTGCCATCGCGTCATCGGCGCCGGCGGCAATCTGGTCGGCTATGCTGGCGGTTTGCCGCGCAAGCGTTATCTGCTGGAGCTGGAGGGCGTAGATGTATCCGGATTGCACCCCCCGCAGGTAGCCTGTCATGGAACAGGCGCACAACAATATCCGTAAATGCCGCATTTTCACGCGGCGGTAGCAAGGAGGTGACAGGTATGCAGGAAACAGAACAGCATCTGCCCACGGAATGGTGTAATGCAGTGGACGAGAATATACAAAGCGGGCTGTCCGAATTGTGGATTCTGTCCCTGCTCGCAGAGCGGGATATGTACACCTACGAGATCCGGCAGGAACTTGTCCGGCGGAGTGCCGGTACTCTGCGACTGAAGGACGGATCCATGTACGCCCCCATGTACCGTATGCGGGAGCGCGGGCTGATCTCAGCCCGACAAGTTACGGTCGGAAAGCGCCGCGTCCGGATGTACTACCACCTGGAAGAACCGGGGCGGATGTACCTGCTTTATGCCGCTGACCGCTTCCGTGAAATATTCCGCCTGACAGCCGCTCTGCTTGACGGAGACAGGACGTAATGAAAATTCAGGAAATTCCCCTTGAAAAAAACGCTGTTTTGTGCTATACTGTACTTAGGGAGTTTCAAAACATTCATCGCACGATGAATAGGCGGTGCCCCACAGGCGGCAGAGGATTGCCGCAACCGAATATGTAAGGAGGAAAACAGTATGACAAAACGGATCATCACCATCAGCCGTGAATTCGGAAGCGGTGGACATACCATTGGAAAAGCAGTTGCCGAGCGGATGGGCGTTTCCTTCTATGACAGTCAGCTTATCAGCAAGGTGGCAAAGCAGAGCGGGCTGTCTGAAGAATTCATCCGCGACAACGAGGAATACGCTTCCCACGCAAACAGCTTCCTGTATCAGATCGCCATGAGTGCGGCTGGCTCCTACGGCTACCCGTCCATTTACCAAAAACTCTACGAGGCGCAGACACACGTCATTGAGGAGCTGGCAGAAAAGGAAGCCTGCGTCATTATGGGGCGCTGTTCGGACTACATCCTGCGCGGACGCACCGACTGCCTGCACGTTTTCATTCACGCAGACAACGCGCACCGCGCCAAGCACGTGCTGGAACGGTACGGCGCGACCGAAAAGCCGGTTGAACAGCGGCTCAAGGAAATGGATAACAGACGCCGCAATTACTACCGCTTCCACACTGACCGCGATTGGGGCGTATGCAACAACTATCACCTCGCGCTGGACAGCGGACTGCTCGGGGAGGAAAAATGTGTGGAGCTGATCCTGGACGCAGCTGACTTCAAATGCCGATGAGCAAAAAACAGAGACGATTGCCCTGTGGCTTTCGTCTCTGTTCTTTTTTTGCCATATAAACCGGAGGGGATTCTTATCCCAACAGCCCGCGATCACTCGAAAACTCGCTGCCGCTGCTGACCGAGAATTTCTCCAAAAGGTCGGTTACCGTGAGATTTTTCTTTTCCTCGCCTGAAATATCCAGGATGATGTTGCCGGCGTGCAGCATAATCAGGCGATCTCCGTAGCGGATAGCGTCCCGCATATTGTGCGTTATCATCAGGGTGGTCAGCCTCTCCTCCAGTACGATGCGTTCGGTGATGGACATGACCACCGATGCGGTTTTAGGATCAAGCGCCGCCGTATGCTCATCCAACAGCAACAGGCGCGGCTTTTGAAGCGTAGCCATCAGCAACGTCAGGGCTTGGCGCTGACCGCCCGACAGCGTTCCGGCTTTGGCGGTCAGACGATTCTCCAGCCCCAGCCCCAGCTCGGTCAGCTTGCGGCGGTACTCCTCGCGTTCCGCCCTCCGGATGCCCGGCATCAGCGTGCGGTGCCGTCCCCGGCGGAACGCAAGCGCCAGATTTTCCTCGATCTGCATCGCTGCGGCGGTTCCCAGCATGGGGTCCTGATACACGCGCCCGAGATACTTGGCACGTTTATGCTCCGGCAGGCGGGTGACGTCGATTCCGTCCAGCAGGATACTGCCGCTGTCCGGACGCCATGTGCCGCAAATGGCATTCTGCATGGTGCTTTTCCCGGCGCCGTTCCCTCCGATAACCGTCACGAACTCGCCCTCTTTCACAGTCAGGCTTAATCCGGCGAGCGCTACCTTCTCGTCCACGGTTCCTTTGTTGAAGGTTTTGACTACATTGCGCATCTCAAGCATGATTGTTCCCTCCCTTTGCCGCCTTGGACGTATGGCACGCCTCCCGGACGGTCTTCTGCAGGTACGGTATACCGAGGAACAGCGCAACTACGACCGCCGAGAACATCTTGAGCAGGTCGGCGTCGAAGCCGAGAAAAATAACCGTCTGGTACACGAGATAATAGATAACGGCACCGATTGCAACCCCCGTAAGCCGCACGGCAAAATTCGGTAAGATATGCCGCACGACCGCCTCGCCGATAACGACAGCGGCAAGCCCGATGACCACGGCGCCGCGACCCATATTGATATCGGCATACCCCTGATACTGGCAGAGCAGTCCTCCGGACAGCGCGACCAGACCGTTGGACAGCGCCAGACCGATAACCTTATTGACGCCGGTATTGATGCCCTGCGCCCGGCTCATAGCAGGATTGCAACCGGTCGCCCGGATGCCGCAACCCAGCTCGGTGCCGAAAAACAGGTACAGTATGCCGATAACTGCCGCCGTTGCGATCCCCAGCAGGAGCAACGCCGCAGGAATGTCCATCTGGGAAAGCAACACCGTATACGACCGCGCCGGAATTGCCTGATTCGCCTTACCAAGAATTTTCAGATTGACCGACCACAGAGCCATTTGAGTCAGAATACCTGCCAGAATAGCAGGAATACCCAATCCGATGTGCAACGCCCCCGTGATACTCCCGGCGACCAGCCCGACCAGAAAAGCACACAGCAGCGCCAGCCACGGGTTGATGTTCCGCATGATCAGAACCGTGCATACGGCGGCACCGGTGCATATGGAACCGTCCACTGTCAGGTCTGCGATATCCAGAATCCTATATGTGATATAGACGCCGATTGCCATGATACCCCATATCAGACCCTGCGCAATGGCACCGGGAAGTGAGGAAAACCAGTTTCCCATATATCAAAACTCCTTTTCGTTGCGTGTGCGGATATTGGCAGCGTCAGCCAAGCGGCGCGTAGCCGGCAGGCGGCGTAATACCCAGGGCGGCGCACATATCCGCGTTGTACTTTTTGGCGGCAGGCGCATACGCAATGGGCATGGTCGAAATATCCGCCTCACCCTTCAGAATTTTGGCAGCCATCTCGCCGGTCGTATAGCCGAGATCATAGTAGCTGATGGAAAGGGTCGCCACACCGCAACCGATGCAAATGCCGGATTCGCCCGCGATAACAGGCACCTTCTGCGCCCGGACAACGCCGCCGATTGCCTCCGTGCAGGTCGCCGCCGTATTGTCTGTCGGGATATAGAAGACATCGCTGTCGGCAGCCGCCCGCGTTGTGACAGACACCACGTCATTGGTATCCGAGAAAGCGTAGCGGGTGCAGGTCAAGCCCTTTCCGCCCAGATACTCCTCCATGACCTTGACCTGATATTCGGAATTCGACTCTGCAGAGCAATACAGGATTCCCACCTTTTTGGCTTCCGGGAACAGCTCCATCAGCATATCTCCCTGCTCAGTCAGTGGTGCAAGGTCGGATGTTCCGGAAACATTGCCGCCGACGGTTCCGTTGAAATCCTTCAGGTTCAGCGCCCCGCCGTACTCGGTGACGGATGTGCCGAGTATCGGGATGGTGCTGGTCGCGTTGTATGCCGCCTGCAGGGCGGCGGTCGCGTTCGCCATTATCAGATCCACCTTTTTGGAAACGAAGGAATTTACAATGGTGTTGCAGATATTGCTGTCTCCAGCCGCGTTCTTCAAGTCAAATACTACATTGTCTGCGCCCAGTTTGTCCTTGAGCGCATCCTGAAAACCCCGCGTGGCAGCGTCCAGCGCATCATGCGTTGCCAGCTGGCAGATGCCGACGGTATAGACTTTTTTGCTCTCGCCGCACGAGGAAAAGGACAACGCGGATGTGAACGCCAGCACCAGTGCCAGCACGGTTGCAAGTACGGTTTTGCGGTTCTTCATAACTGATTCCTCCGTCGTGAATAAATAATCGGACTGTTTGCAGGAAGACGGAATTTGCAGGTTTTGTATCCGGGCAATGCGTTCCTGCTCCGGATAAAACAATACCGCACGGATCCGTGATCCATGCGGCAAACGCCCGTTCCATCCTGCCTTTTCGGTAAGGCGAAGGACTTTCTTTCACGCAGGCACCTGTTCATGAGCATCACAAATCGCTTTTACTTCACTGCTGTACAGATAAAAGTAAAAGTAATAATAGCTATAGTAGCGATTTGCACTGTTCCTGCCACCGGTTCTGCCGAGCATGTCCTCCGTTCCCCTTTCCTGAAAAAGTTGCATTGAGTATACCACAGTGCGAGCCGTTTGTCAAGTGGATTCTGAATTTTTTTGCAACAAATCCTGCATTTTTTGTGAAGCCCGACGTTTTATCCGATTTGCCCCGTGTTATCGCAGGCGCAAACAGCCGACTCAGTACCCGAGGATCGCTTCCTTCTCCGGCGCTGTTACCCCGCAAAAATCCGATCCTGCCCCTTGACATATACCGCAAAACATGGTATACTTTACCCGTAGCCGCGCCGGACGGTCGCGTGCCGTCACACCGAAAGGCAGCAGTGCGAGGAAAGTCCGGGCATCACAGGGCAGGATAACTGATAACATCAGCCGTGGGCAACCACCGGAAAAGTGCAACAGAAATAAACCGCCCCGGCGCACGCGTCGGGGTAAGGATGGAAAGGCGAGGTAAGAGCTCACCCATTTCCATGGTAACATGGATCTGCTGTAAACTCTATCCGATGCAACACCGTAAGTGCGATGGGAAAACCCATCCGGTCTGCCCGGCCGCCTCCCTTACGGGAGGGTGTTTTGGGTGGCACGGGGCGGGGGAGACGCCGCTCCGGAGCGCTCCCGGCAACGGGACGCACAGATAGATGACCGTCGCCCCGCGAGGGGCACAGAACCCGGCTTACAGGCGCGACTGCACAAAAAGGATCGGATGAGTATGTCCGATCCTTTTTTGTGTCTGTATGTCCCGGCAGTCCGTCATATCCCGGACAGCACGGCGGCAAGCGCCGCGCTCACATAGCCGAGCAGGCATTCCGCTTCGGAAAACGTGTTGCCGGATGCGCCAAGCTCCAGCGTCAGAAGGCAGGGTGATGGGTACCCGTCGGCGTACTCGGTACCGCAGAGTCCGGTCGGTATCAGCCCTTGCGATGCCCGCAGATACACCGGGCGCGCAAGAGTCGGAGACACGGAAAACAGCGCCTGCCGCAAGGCAATCGCCAGCACCAAATCGGTCGCGGAGCCGTCCGGCTGTGCGCCGCGTCTCAAAGCATCCACTATAAACCGCGCCTGTGCGGCTGACTGTCCCCTGACCGTTCCGTAGGTAGCAAGCCGCTCGTTCCCCACGGTTTCCGCACTGCGCCGCACATCCAGCACCAGTGTGATATTTCCGTACAGGCGGCAGTAATAGCGAGCCAACGCCTGCGTTCGGGTATAGCTCTCCCGCACGGAACTGTCCGGCGTCAATCCGGATAGCGCGCTCCCGACAAATACAACGCGCACGCCCCGTGCGCGCAGAGCCTCCACCAATCCCGTCGCCAGATCAGATACCGTTCCGGCGGCATCGCCCCCGCGGTAACTTTCGTAGGGGTGCGAGCAGACTATCAGCACGGTCGGCGGCTCGACGCCCGCATAGGTCCACTCTCCCGTTGGCGGGGAGATGAACCGGTCGGTGTCATTCCACGCGTAGTGGGCGCCGCGCTCGCTCTCGCTCATATCCCGGTATGCAATACCCGGCGCATTCTCCGGGTAGCACGAGGTTTCCGGCGCCCCCGTCGGTTCTTCCGTCCATACGGACGTGTCCGGCGGCAGTGTCGAAGGCTCTGTTTCATCTTCATCTGTCACCGCAGGGTCAGTCTCCGGCGGCGGTTCCGTGGCAGATCCGGCATTTCTGTCCGGTTCCGCCCGGGTTATTTCCGCCGCCGTCGGTGTTTCGGTTGTTCCGTCCGGCGCTTCCGTTTGTCCGACACCGGATGCGGATTGTCCGGTGGGCGGCAATCCGGCACTGCTCATGAGGCGGCACAATGCAGACAGCCACCCGTGCCCGCCCGAAGTTCCCGCCTGTCGGAAGACGGGTACTGCCGCCGCCATCAGGCACAGCACGACCAGCAGGCAGACCGTTGCCGTCCGTGCCCGTTTTCCCAAACGATACCGCCTCCGTGTCGGCAAGGAACCGCTTCCCCGCCCTCCGAAGATTGTCCCGGTGCCGTCTATCCGCTGGATTGCCTGCGTCCCAGCCGGGATCGGGAGTCCTCCCTGTCGCCTGCTTGTATCCATAGCAGCCCCTCCTCCGCCTTGTGATTCGGAGCAGTATATGCAGGGGACGGGGGGACTATGTGTTTTACGCCATAGAGATAGGCAAATTAAGTGCAGTTGCTTGCACAGCAATAGTTTTTCGCACTCAGTGTCACCATCTTTGCACGGCGGCGCATTAATCGGATGAACATAGCGGTAAACAGTATCATTCCCGTAGAAAGCTGCATTTTTCTCTGATTTTTGTATAAAGCAGAAGCGATACCGTGAGTATGTCGTTCTTATCTTGTAAAGATGGATTTCCACCCAAAGATCCCATTTTCAATTTGGCAAGCCGCATAGGCGACATATTTGCCATCAACCAGCGCCGCAAATAACGGATACTTGACAGACAGGCGCTCCTCCATCTCCTCTCGTCTCGATTCACTATCCGGATACGATGTGATACTGCCGTGCAGGGCTTTTCCGCAAGCAGAGGGGGGCGTCGGATATCCGGCGCCCCCTCTGGGTATATTACAGACCTCTCTTGACGTAGCTGGTGTGCAGGATGTGATGTGCCTTCTCAGAGTTAGGATACCCGAAGAATTCATCATACAGCATCTTGACAGCAGAGTTGTCCTGCGACTTGCGCAGATCATCGTTCCGGTCGTCGTTGTAGAGGACGGCGGCACGGACGGCACGCAGATCAATCGTCGCGCGGACGTGCGCAGGCTGAATCGGCTGACCGCCACCGTTGACACAGCCGCCCGGGCAACCCATAATTTCGATAAACTGAAGATCCAGCTCGCCGGACTTAACCCGGTTCAGCAGTTCCTTCGCCTTGCCGGTACTGGAAGCGACACCGACATTAACAGTCAGGTCACCCAGCTTATAGGACGCCAGCTTGATACCCTCGGTACCGCGCACCTCCGGGAAATCCACGGATTCCAGCTTGGTGCCCAGGATCAACTCGGCGGCGTAACGCAGTGCAGCCTCCATGACACCGCCGGTCGCTCCGAAGATAGCACCGGCGCCGGACCCGATGGCAAAGGGAGCATCAAAATGCTCGTCGTCCAGGCTGCGGAAGTCGATGCCCGCCTTCTGGATCATGCGTCCCAGCTCGCGGGTGGTAATTGCCACATCCACGTCCGGAATGCCGTTACCGGCGGCGGACTGATCGTCTCTGCCGACCTCAAACTTCTTGGCTGTGCAGGGGATAGCCGACACGAAGAAGATATCCTGCGGATCCCAACCCATCTTCTCGGCAAAGAATGTCTTGACGACTGCGCCGAACATCTGCTGCGGCGACTTGCAGGTGGACAGGTTCTCCGTCATATCCGGGAAGTAGTGCTCGCAGTACTTGATCCATCCGGGCGAGCAGGAAGTGATGAGCGGCAGAGCGCCACCCTTCTGAATGCGTCCGATGAGCTCGGTCGCCTCCTCGATGATGGTCAGGTCAGCGGTCATGTTCATGTCGTACACACCCTCAAAGCCCAGCGCCTTGATTGCCGCGACCATCTTACCTTCCACATCGGTTCCCGGCTCGTAGCCGAAGCACTCGCCGATTTGGGCGCGCACGGAAGGAGCAGCGCAGATCAGGACGTGCTTCTTGGGATCAGCCAGCGCCTCAAACACCTTATCGGTATCGTCACGCTCATAGAGTGCGCCCACGGGACAGGCAACGATGCACTGCCCGCAGTTGATGCAGGAGGTGGACTCCAGCGGCGTTTCAAACGCCGAGGCGATGTGCGTATCAAAGCCGCGGTCATTGGCACCGATAACGCCGATGCCCTGTACCTTCTGGCAGACTGCCACGCAGCGCCGGCAAAGAACGCACTTGTTGTTATCCCGAATGATCGGCGTCTTATCATCAATTTCGTAGTGATTCATGACGCCCTGGAACCGGCTCTCGGTGACGCCGTACTGGCGGCACAGAGTCTGCAGTTCGCAGTTGGTGCTGCGGACGCATTCCAGGCACTTCTTGTTGTGATTGGAAAGCAGCAGCTCCAGATTCATCTTGCGGGAATTGATGATGCGAGGCGTATTGGTCTTGATTTCCATCCCCTCGGTGCAGGGGTATACGCAGGCAGTCACCAGCCGGAACGGCTTTCCGCCCTCCGACACCTCCACCAGACACAGCCGGCAGGCGCCGATCTCATTGATATCCTTCAGGTAGCACAGGGTGGGGATATCGATCTTCGCCGCCTTGGCGGCTTCGAGAACCGTGGACCCCTTGGCAACGGCATAGGGTCTGCCGTTTATTTTGACGTTCAGAGTTTCCATTCTACCACAATTCTCCTTTCTTAGGCTTTGGTAATAGCGTTGAACTTACAGTTGCTGATACAGGCGCCGCACTTCACGCACTTCTTGGTATCAATCTGCATGGATGCCAGCTTATGACCGGGTGCGATGTAGTCCGTGCGGGTGATGGCGTCCACGGGGCAGTTCTTGGCGCACTTACCGCAGCCGATGCAGGCATCGGGCTGAATGGAGAAGCGAACCAGCTTCTTACAGACACCGGCGGGACAGCGCTTCTCCACGATGTGGGCGATGTACTCATCCCGGAAATACCGCAGGGTGGACAGAACCGGGTTGGGCGCGGTCTGCCCCAGTCCGCACAGGGAGGCGGACTTGATGTAGTTGGCAAGCTCCTCCAAGCGGTCTATATCTTCAAGCTCGCCGTTGCCGGAAATAATCTTGTCCAGGATCTCGAGGAGGCGCTTGGTGCCGACGCGGCAGGGGGTGCACTTGCCGCAGGACTCGTCCACGGTAAACTCCAGGAAGAAGCGGGCAATGTCCACCATGCAGTTGTCCTCATCCATGACGATCAGTCCGCCGGAACCCATCATGGATCCGATTGCCATCAGGTTGTCATAGTCGATCGGCGTATCAATGAGGTGAGCGGGAATGCATCCGCCGGAAGGTCCGCCGGTCTGCGCCGCCTTGAATTTCTTACCGTTCGGGATACCGCCGCCGATTTCCTCAATGATATGGCGCAGGGTGGTACCCATGGGAACCTCGACAAGACCCGTGTTGCGGATCTTTCCGCCCAGTGCGAACACCTTGGTGCCCTTGGATTTTTCGGTACCCATGGAACGGAACCAGTCGGCGCCCTTGAGTATGATCTGCGCCACGTTGGCGTAGGTCTCGACGTTGTTCAGAATAGTGGGGCTGGCGAACAGACCCTTGACCGCCGGGAAAGGCGGGCGGGGACGCGGCTCGCCGCGCTTACCCTCAATGGAGGTCATCAGAGCCGTTTCCTCGCCGCAGACGAACGCGCCCGCGCCGAGACGGATCTCCAGATTGAAATTGAAGCCGGTGCCGAAAATGTTCTCGCCCAGCAATCCGTACTCCTTCGCCTGATCAATGGCAATCTGCAGACGTTTGACCGCGATGGGGTACTCTGCACGGACATAGACGTAGCCCTGATCGGCGCCGATAGCATACCCTGCAATCTCCATTGCCTCAATGACGGCATGGGGATCTCCCTCCAGAATGGAGCGATCCATGAATGCACCGGGGTCGCCTTCGTCGGCGTTGCAGCAGACGTACTTCTGCACGTTGCCGCGGTTGCCGGACGCAAAGCGCCACTTCAAACCGGTCGGGAAGCCGGCACCGCCGCGTCCGCGCAGACCGGAATCCAAAACGGTCTGGATAACCTCGTCCGGCGTCATCTCGGTCAGCGCCTTACCCAGTGCGGCATAGCCGTCCATGCCGATATACTCCTCGATGTTCTCGGGGTTGATCACGCCGCAGTTGCGCAGTGCCACGCGCAACTGGGACTTATAGAACACGGTATCGTTCAGCGCGGCATGCTCATCCTCCTTGTGCTCGGCGGAAGCAGACTTCTCGTTGTAAACCAGACGCTCAACCATTCTTCCCTTGAGCAGGTGCTCGTCCACGATCTCCACCACGTCGTCGGGGGTGACGTGGCTGTAAAAGGTTCCGTCAGGGTATATGATGACAACGGGGCCGAGGGCGCAAAGACCGAAGCATCCGGTCTGGACGACCTTCACTTCCTCCGCAAGCCCCTGCCGTTCAATCTCCTGCTGGAAGATCTCCTGGATCTTCTGGCTTCCGGACGAGGTACATCCGGTGCCGCCGCAGCACAGTACGTGTGCACGAATCATGTTATGCTATCCTCCTCTGCTTGCTTATGCGTTCCTTATGCGTTCTGTGCGGCAGCGAAGGTATACTCCTCCACGATCTTGCCGCCCTTGATGTGCTTCTCAATGACCTCTGCCGCCCGCTCGGGAGTCATTTTGACATAGGTCACTTTCTCCTTGCCTGCCTGGAAGATCTCCACAACAGGCTCGTACTGGCAGATGCCGATGCAACCGGTCTGGGACACCATAACGGTATCCGCCAGACCCGCCTTGTTCACGCCCTCCACAAAGGCGGCAAGCACGGGGCGTGCCCCGGCGGCAATGCCGCAGGTCGCCATACCGACCATGACGCGGATGTCTCCGCTGCCCTCACGCAGGACCATCTTGTCCTTCATCCGCTCACGGATGGCGGCAAGCTCAGCTAATGATTTCATCTGTATGTTTCCTTTCCAAAAATAATCTCAGGGTTACTTGTCGGGATTGCGCACATCCGGCTGTGCGTACTGCTCGCGGAGATAATCCGCTATCCAATCCAGCACCGCCGGTGTGTTCAGGGGAATGTCCGCTCCCAGTTCGAGCCGCAACTCACGCGTATCCAGCCGGACGACCCGTTCAGGCGTCTCGTGCAGGAACACGAAGTCGATCTCAGGGGAGCCTTGTATCAGCGTCCACAGCGTGGACACGGTGTCCCCCAGAGGGGTACAGTCAATGTGATTGGTATGAAAGCACGCCGTGACGCAGGTGCCGTGTCCGTCCGGGAATGCATCCCGGTGACGCGACTCCACTGTCAGACTACCGCCTGTCTGTTCCGCCGCCAATCGCAGAAGCGGCAGTCCCAAACCGACCTTGCGCGTCCTGCGGGTGGTACAGAACGGATCCGTCACGCTTCGGAGGAAATCCGGCTTCATACCGCAGCCGTTGTCCTCCACGGTCATGGTCAGCACGTTGCCTGCCTCGCGGAGTGTCATCCGGATCAGCGTAGCGCCTGCCTTGACCGAATTCTCGGCGATATCCAATAAATTCAGGGACAGTTCTTTCATGTGTCACCTGTCACCTCCGTTGGGATGCATCGCTCCGCAGGAACCGGAACAGCGCCGCCCGCACATCGTCCGGCGATCCGTCCTCCACTTCCAGCTCCACAGCATGGCAGGCATCCGGAATGCCGTCCAGGCGGTGGGCATCCGATCCGAACAGAGCGCCGACGCCGCAAAGCGCCGGATGCGCCGCGCGCAGGGTCGCCTCGCATTCCATGTCCCGAAACTCCGCAAACAGGAAGGCAGGCGATTCCGGAAAACTGCCAAGCACCGCAAGGATGCCGTTTGCCTCCCGGTCAATGTGGGCGGGCCAGCAGACGCCGCCCGTTTCCGTACACAGCCGTGCCGCATCATCCAGAGACAGCGCGGTGGCATTGGGGAGCAAATCCGGCTCGCTATCGGTCACGCAGTCGTCGCCGTCCATCACCAGCTGTTCGCCGAATATGTCCGGTCGGTTGCGAAAGCGGATGCGTTGCGCATCCACCGCGTGGTCGAACACAAGGGCTTCCTCCAACCGCTCAAAGAGACAGACCATGTGGATATCCTCCGCTGTGGTCAGCTCCATGCCCGCAACAGCAATCAAGCCGAAGCGTTCCGCCGCCTGCATAAAGCCGGGGCAGTTGCGGCAGGTGTTGTGGTCAGTCAGCGCAACGATGCGCAATCCTGCAAGGCTTGCCATGCCCGCGATGTTACCGGGAGTCATATCATTATCGGCACAGGGAGACAGGCAGGAATGAATGTGAAAATCGTAGGAAAAGCGTTGCCTCATGTCGCCGCCCTCGCAAGACAGGCGGACAGGGCAGCGGCAGTTTCATAGGCGGTCCGGGACGTGGTGAGAAAGCAGATCTCCCGTTCCGCGGCGGCGCGCTGCACATCCTCCGGCAGGGTGACGCCCTCGGCAAGGATGACACAGGCAACATCGGCAAGCGATGCGACCGCTACCGTGTTGATATTGGACATAATGGTAATCCATGCCTGTCCGCTCCGGGCACGTCCCATAACCCAGCTCAGCAGATCGCCGACGTAGCCGCCGGTCACAACCCGCTCCGGGTCGGGACAGGTCAGGGGGGTCAGTTGCATTTCGTCGATCATCTGACGCACTGTCATACAGGATCCTCCTCTCGTCCGGCATCACCGTCCGCGCGGCGGCTCCGCTCGACTATACAGTCGGCGCGGCTCGCCACCCCACGCACCACATCCTCCGCAAAGGCGCGGCAGTTGGGAGCACCGCAGGCACCGCAGTCGATTCCGGGCAGTTCCCCGCGCAGTTTCTGTATCTGCGCCATCATACGGAGCGATTCACCGAAGTTGCCGCTCAGGCGCTGGATCGGACGATAGGACGGCAGGGATTCAAAGAAGCAGTCACCGGGGATGAATTCCTTGTCCTCCCCGCGCAGGATAGCCTGCGTTACGGGCAGGTAACGGCGCAGAGTCTGCAGGCGCGCCTTGGCAACAAAGGGGTTCTCCACCGCCATGACGCCGCCGACACAGCCGCCCGGGCAGGCGTTCAGCTCAATGAACTCCAGCGACGGAAAATTGCCGTTGTCCAGCTGATCCAGCACGCGGTTGACGTTTTCAATGCCGTCCGCCGCCAGATACTTGTCGTTGAGCAGAGCGGCAGACTCGCCGCCCGAGGTCGCCCAACTGACGCCGATCCGTCCCGTGCGGGACGAGGACGGCGGGGTTTCTTCGCGGTGCATGACGCTGAGCAGGCTGAAATAGATGTCGCTGACCGACACCACTTCATCCACCCGGCTGACATAGTCCCCAAACCCGCCGCGGACATAGCTAACCTTCGCAGGGCAAGGGGAGATGAACACAACGCCGATATCCGCATCGGTCAGTTCGGGGTGTGCTTGCATTGCCCGGCGGCGTGCCATACCGGCGGCTATCTCCATGGGCGGCAGCAGCTGCAGGATATGCCCGCACAGGGTCGGGTAGCGCAGGGAGATCAGCCGCAGCACCACCGGGCAGGCGGAACTGATAACAGGCTTGACGACTCCCTCGGTCTTGAGATACAAACGGGTATACGCCGATACATACTCGGCGGCTTCGGCAACCTCCACGACATCGTCAAAGCCGATATCGCGCAGTCCCTGCAGGACGAAATCCACGTCGCCCAGCTCCTCAAACTGACCGTAGAGCGCGGGAGCGGGCAAGGCGATTTTCCAGCGGTAGTGGGCGATGTCTTCCAGACGGCTGTAGGTTGCCTTTTTGGCTTTGTTGGGGCAGTACCGGATACACAAGCCGCAATCCAGACACCGGTCGGGATTGATTACGGCGTGACCCTCCTGAATGCGGATGGCCTCGGTCGGACAGTGTTTCAGACAGGTGGTACATCCGGTGCAACGGGTCACGTCAAGGGATACCGAATGCTCATATGTATGCATACTGTCATTTCCTTCCTTGCACTTGTCGTTTTCAGGATACGGACGGTACGGAGAAGGACGGGTCTGTCAGAGATTGACCCGCATGGTGATGGTGGTTCCTTTGCCCAGCTGAGATTCAATCGTCATATCATCGGTGTAGCGTTTCATGTTCGGCAATCCCATGCCCGCACCGAAGCCGAGGCTCCTGACCGCGTCGGGTGCCGTGGAGTAGCCCTCCTGCATGGCAAGATCAATGTCCGCAATGCCGGGACCGCGATCCTCCAGCCGGATGGCAATGTGATCCTCACAGATCAGCACGTCAGCGACACCGCCGCCCGCGTGAATGACCATGTTGATCTCGCCTTCATACATGGCAATGGAAACCTTCCGGATAATATCCGGGGAGATGCCTAACTGCCGCAGGCTTTTCTTGACCTGTACGGATGCCTGCCCGGCAGAGGTGAAATCGTCCCCGTCTACCTCAAAGCGGAGAGTCAGTCCGCCAGGCTCAGGATTCATGAGCCACCCCCAGCCCGGCTGCGTACAGCTTCCCACACGCCTCATACATCCGCTTGCGGGTCGCCAGAATGACCATGTGGCTCTCCCTCGCCAAACGGACAATCTCCTCTGTAGGCATCTTGGAGCGCACGAACACCACGCACACCATATCCATCATTTCGGCGGTGCGCACGACCTGCGGATTGACCAGACCGGTCAGAAGAACCGCCTGGTCCTTCACATACGCCAGCACGTCGCTCATCATGTCGCTGCCGCAGGCGGAGTTGACCTCCCTGTCCATATACTCCTGCCCGCAGAGAACCTCGGCGTCGAGCAGTTCGCGGATAATTCTGATTTTCATAAATGGCTCAGACCTGCCTTTCACAGAGTTTAGTGGGAAAGCGGGTAATTCTTACAGGAATTTTGCCAGAATAGCGGCAGCCTCACCCTTCTTCAGCCGTCCGTAAACCTCTCCGTTTACAGTCATAACCGGGGCAAGACCGCAGGCGCCGATGCACCGGGTCGCTTCCAGAGAGTACCGCCCATCGACAGACGTACTGCCTACCGGCACATTCAGGCACTTGGAACACTCCTCGATAATCTCACCGGAGCCCTTGACATAGCAGGCGGTGCCGAGACACACGGCAACAGCGACCTCTCCGTCAGGGTTCAGCTTGAACTGTGCATAGAACGAGGCGATACCATAAATCTCTTCCAGCGACACGCCGGTGCGCAGGGCAATAATCCGTTGCACCTCAACGGGCAGGTAACCGTAGATTTCCTGGGCGCCCTGCAGGATCGGCATCATAGCGCCCTTTGCGTCCTTGTGGGCGTCGATGACGGCAATCAGCTTTTCCTCCTGCTCGGGGGTGCCATGAAACGCAACGGTTGTGAGTTTTTTCTTCATGAAAACAACCTCCAGATAAATTTGTTGAAAAAGTTCCTGTGGAATGCTCAACGTTGTCATTATAACATAAACAGACGAAAAAATCCAGTGGTTTTCAGAAAAAACTTACCGAAAGAACGACCTTTTATTTCCGATTTATCCGAGCCGGGCTACTGCACGGGAAACGACGCAAAAAACCGGGGCATTCATCGCCCCGGTTTCCGGTAAAACAACATCCAAGCCGTTCGGTTCTGACGCCTACAAGGCACATCAATAGAACGCTCCGTCATTCTTCAAGGCATACTCCAGCATCCGGCGTTTCATGTAGCGCTTGTTTCCGACCAGGAAATCCTTGATGTTCTCGATGTATTTCCCTTCCGCATCGCTGTAAATATCCTCAAGTGCCTGCGGCATACGCTGCTCTCCGGCTCTCCTCAGTTCGTCCGAGATGTCGTAAATAAGCGAGGCATCCGCCTGAACGAAGAGCTTCCAGCAGTCATCCTGATCGACACTCGCCAGATCATACAGCATCTTGTAGGCAACCAGCGGCGCCAACACCCGGTTTTCCCCGAACTCTTTGTCCGTTTCCCGGAAGTAGTTCCGCTCCCAAACCTCCGGCAGATAATCATCCTTCCCGACCATGTTTCGCAGGTACAGACTCATGCGGCGGATCACACGTTCGCCGGTCAGCTCTTTAGTCGGAATATTCCGGCGCGTCTCCTCATCGTAGCGGAAGAAATGCGAGTCGGCATCGTGACTGTGCACGTACGCCGCCAGCAACAGCCAAACACCCAGCAAGGTCATCAGACCGAAGATCAACGCGAGCATGATCTTAAAGAACCCCGGTCTGCCCTGCGGCACCACCACAGCCAGCATAATGATGTCGAACAGAATCAGTACGGCTCCGGCGATAAAGAGCGCGAGAACCAATTGCTTCTTGTTCAGCTTCAGTTTCAGCTTTTCCATATGTATGTCCGTTCCTTTCCGGGGACCGCAGCGCGGACTCCGCCCCGCCTATTCATCTAATATATCGCCATTATACCATATTTTTTCCCGATTTGCAAGAGCTTTGTGAAAAAATATTTGCATATTCGGCACAAGAGTCGCGTTTGACCGCGGGAAAACGCCCGAAACCTGCGATACTGTAAAGGGCACCTCTAAAAGAGTATCTTCCCTATGCCCGGTCTTCCGGCTCCCACGCCGGCACCATATCAGCCGGGAAGGTTTCACGCAAAAGTGCGGCGTACCCGGCATGCGTGATATACGGCGCGTCGGCAGGCGGTGCGAGAAGCTCCATATCCGTGCCGTAGATATGCGCACGGACGGACGTCTCGGCAAACCCGCAGGAGAGGTAAAATGCCTTGCGGCGCGTCCGCTGAACCGGATTGTCGCAGTCATCGGTCGGCTCCTCGATCTCAAGGAAAATGCGTGCGCCGGGGGCACGGTCACGGCAGAAATCCAGAATGCGCGGAAGCGCGGCGTGACCGATGCCCTGGCTCCGCAGTGCAGGCTGAACCGCAAGGTAATCCAGCATCAGCAAATCCCCGTACCGGACGGTTATAATCAGTCCCGCCACCGACACCTCCGGCGTCCCGATGACCAGAAGGTCATAGGCATCCGCGCAGGGTCCCTCGGTCATGAAAGACAGTTCCTTCCTTTCCCCGGCAGGAAAGGCGGATTCATACAGCTCCCGGTAAGCGGGCAGGTCAGCCGGAGTCAGCGGACGCAGAGTAACAGAAACAGACATGGATTTTCTCCTTTTTCATAAGGATATCTTTGTTAACGCGCGGCATCGCCACGGCTTTTTTCCTGCCTTTCAAAAAAGCGGAAGGTCAGTGGCCACACGATACCGGCAAACAGCGTCGCCAGCAGGTACCGCACGAGATGTGCCCACGGTGCACCGCCTGACAGCAGGCTGAGGAGCGGCTTGGTTCCCTCCAGCACACCCAAAAGCAGGGCAATGCCCAGTCCCAGCTTGACCGCCTGCCCCCACAGGGGCGCTTTGGTCGGGAAGTGCAGGTACCGCGCATCCGCAACCCAGGTGGCGGCAAGCCCCAGCGTCACGCCGAGCAACGACCATGCGTTCTTAACCGCCTCGGCATAGCTGTCCGCATCCACATCAGACGGAAAGTGGTAAAAGCTGACATATCCGAGCAGGACAAGTCCGAGCGTCGCCGTTCCGGCAAGCACCGGAACCATCAGGCGCGGAGCAGTCCCCACGCGGGAAAACGGTACCCACAGCGCCGCCGCCAGCACCAACGCGCACAGGCTGCCCACCAGCACATCGGCAGGCGTATGGACACCAAGATACATCCGGGAAAAGGGGATCAGCACCGCCAGCACCGTACCGACTATGCGCACCCATTTCTCCCGGCGACAGAGCGCCAGTCCGCCGTATGTGCCGACCGCGATCTGCGAGTGACCGGACGGAAAGGAGTACCCGGCGGCATCGGCGCGCGCGGATTCCACGATGGTAAATGCCGGATCGCGTACCCACGGCCGCGGTACACGGCAGGATATCTTCAGGAACTGATTGAGGAACGTTCCGGCAAGCCCTACTGTAAGCAGAAAGTATCCCTGCCGCTTGTCCACGCACCAGAACATCAGCATCCCGAAAACGATGAACAGCGTTGCGCCGCCAAGCTCCGTAACCGCCTGCATCAGCACATCCAGCACCGGATTGCGGACGGATTCCAACAGGTACAGGAAGCTCACGTCACTGTCCCTGCCGCGTCCGGAAGCACTCGTACAGCCCGGTCACGCGGGTATAGCGGGTCGAAAATTCAGCGAAATCGGACAGCTTCTCCCGGTTCCACGTGTTCTCGGCAAGCGCGGGAATGCGCTCCTCCAGCAGCTTCTGCTCGGCACGCACGCCCGCGCGCAGGTCATCCGGGAACGCGTTCATGATGCGATCGCCCCACGCAAGCAGCTGACCACCCTCCACCTGCTCAGTGGGCGGAATTGTCAGTCCGGTTTTGATATACGGGGAGCCGCCATGCACGGGTTGCCACCGGTACACGTTCCACTCATAGACCTGCTCGGGCGTCCAGTGGACGTCCGGAGCCACGACGTACAGGGGCGACCACGAGCAGTTGATCAGGCGGAAGCCCGCATCACGCAGGGACGGCGTAACCTGATAGTAGTTCTCCCAACTCATGACTACCGTCTCGGGCGGTATCACCGAGTTGACCGCCGCGCCGAAGCCCTCCCAGACCACCGGAGTCCGCCCGCAGGACAAGACCGCCTCGGCTGTCCGACGGATGAAGGAAGCATACAGAAGCTGAGCCAGCTCGTCCCTGCCCCTCTCGCGTGCAAGGTACGCATCGACGTCCACGCCACGCGCACGGCAGGCGGCAAGCGTTTTTTCGCATTCCGTCCATTTGGAGATGGTCGCCTCATCGCCGCCGATATGGATATACGGACTGTTCGGGAACATTCCACACAGCTCACGGAACAGCGCCTCCATGCACGCCATGGACTGCTCGCTCTGGCAGATGATACCATCCGTGCCGAAAACATCCCCGTAACCCTGCGCAAAAGAGGCGCAGTGCCCCGGCACATCGATCTCGGGCATCAGCAGAACATCCCGACGGGCGGCATAAGCGACCAGTTCACGTATCTCCTCCTCCGTGTAACTGCGTCCCGGTGTGGAAAGCCGCGGGAACGCACGGGAGGGCAGCGTATAGCTTTGATCGTCCGTGAAATGCAGGTGCAGGGTGCGGATTTTGTAGAACCGGCACAGGTCAACATACTCCAGCAGCACCGGGAACTCATGGAAGTCCCGTGCAAGATCCACCATCAGTCCGCGCCAACTGCAACCCGGCGCATCGTCAATCTCTCCCTCCGGAAGCGTCAGATGAGCCGCATCTTCCGCTTTCTCCATCAGCTGAATCAGAGTAGACACCCCGTTCTGCCAGCCGGCTCCTCCGGCGGCGGTAACGGTAACGCTGTCCCCCAGCGTGAGCCTGTAAGCCTCGGACGGCATGGCTGCATCCCGGGCAAAACCGACCGCGCCAGCCATCGGCTGAACGGTGAAGTAAACCCCATGCGTGCGCTTGGCGTAGCTGACCAGCGTATCGGCGGCAGACGCCGCCTCCGGAGTTTCCAACGACACGGTCGCGGGCATGGTCAGCCGTCTGCCGGTCATGCGCGAAGTATGCGGTGCCGGGATGACAGACGGCAGGACAGTTCCTGTATGCTTCATGATGTTATACCTCTTTTCCGTGCGCGGCAGCCAGCGTGCAGAAGCGCTCGATCTGCTCTGCCAGTGAGGAAAGCCCCGCTTCCCAGAATGCCTTGTCGGTCAGGTCAATGCCCGCTATGCGTGCGCACTCCTCCACGTCGGTGTGTGTTGTGGCGGCGAGCATCTGCTTGTACACCGGCACAAATTCCGCGCCGCGCCGCCGATACTCTGTGTACAGCCCACGCGCGAACAGTCCGCCGAAGGCGTACGGGAAGTTATAGTAGGACATACCGTAGTAATGACTTTTGCACAGCCACATATAGGGGTGCAAGGTCACGGGATCCAGTCCGTCCCCATAAGCAGTCTTCTGCGCCTCCAGCATCAGTTCGCAGAGCCGATCCGCATTCATGAACTCCTCCGACCGATGCGCGAATACGGAATCCTCAAACAGGAACCGGGAGTAAATGTCACAGATGATCTGCGTCGCGTCAGACAGCTGTGCCTCCAGCAGTCCCAACTCCGTCTCCGCATCCGGTGCGGCGGCAATGGCAGCAGCGCCGACCAGAACCTCATTGAAGGTGGACGCCGTTTCGGCAACCGGCATGGTGTAATCCTGCACCATGGCGGGATGCGGGAACACCTGCTGGTCGTGGAACGCATGACCAAGCTCGTGCGCCAGCGTTACCACATCCGAGAAGGAGCCGGCGAAATTGGTCAGCACGCGGCTCTGCCGGACGGCGGGAATGCCGCAGTCAAAAGCACCTCCGACCTTCCCGGAACGCGGGAAGAAATCAATCCATGCCTCGTTGAAGGCGCGCTCCACCATGTCATGCAGCTGGCTGTCAAATCCGGAAAAGACCTGCAGCAGGTAGTCCCGTGCGGATTCGGTCGTGAACACGGCATCGCTCTTCCCGATCGGGGCAAACATATCCCACCACGGCAGTGCGCCATCGTGTCCCAGGTAAGCGGATTTGGCTCGCAGGTACTTCCAGAACACCGGCAGGTACTCCTGCATAGCCGAAAGCAGGGCGTCCAGTGTTTCCCGCTTCATGCGCGAAGCGTGGAGTGCCTGATCCAGCGGCGAAGAAAAGCCGCGCAGGGCGCACTCGTTGATTGTCTGCAGCTTGAGACTGTTCATGGCAAAGGCAACCGCGTCGCGGATCGGTTCATAGCAGGCGATCTCCGCGTCGTAAGCGTCGCGGCGGACGGCAGGATCCGCATCATAGGCGAGGTTGCGCACGTCAGACAGCGTAATGGTTTGCCCACGGTAAAGAACCTTTGCCGAACTGGTCAGGCTGCTCTGCAGATTCTCCCACGCATCGGCGCCGGAGAGATTCATTTTGGCGATCAGGGCTTCCTCCCGGTCGCTCAGGCGGTAGCGGCTGTCCTTCAGAATGCTCCGGAACAGGTACGCATATTCGCCGAGCGTAGGATCGGCGGAAAGCAATTCCTCCAGCCTGTCGTGCCCGATGGCGGCAATCGCTTCCCGTATACGGGTGTCGTCCGCAACGGCGGCGGATGCCTTGTCCATCACTCTTCCTACCGTGCTGGCGGCAGCGGTATTCCCCGTGTCAGCGGAGTAGCGGAGCGAGGCGTAGATATACAGTTTGCTCTCCAGAGCAACGAACGCATCGCCTGCATCAGCATAGCGGTGAGTCAGTTCGGAGGCAGACAGTGTTCCTGCCTCCTCCGCCAGCTCGTGCAGAGCGGCGATGGCGGCATCCAGCGCCGCCATGTCCGCCGCATAGGCAGGGTCGTCAAAGTCCTTGTACAGGACGGATAAATCCCATGTCTGATTCATACTTATAACCATTCCTTCTATTGCGTTTTTATTATTGCGTTTTTATTATCCCATCAGTAAAACGGTTTTTCTTTTCCGCGTATGGCGTACCAGAGACAGCGCACGCGGTACCGAAGCCTGCTCCGTGCCCTGTGTGCCGCGGAGTATTCGAGGAACTGCCGGATTGCCGCCTCATGCCCCTTTGCTTCTGCGCAGGCATAGAACGCCTCTCTCTGCGGATGCGGCAGTGCGGAGCAGACAAGGTTCCGATTAAAGCGGATGATTTCTTCAAGCAGGCAAGGTTGTTTATCCAACGGAAGCTGCTCAAGGATCGCCTTCCCTTTTTCCGTATTAACCAGCACCGCAGAGGTGCCGATGTTGTCATCATGCCACGTCGGCATGGTCTCAATACCCCAGAAATCGCCCAGCGCAAGGTCACACCCGGCGGAGAAATTGCGGAAATGACAGGCATAGCAGCAGGGCTTCAGCATATAACTGTTCAAAAATCCATTCATGTAGGCATCTTCCGTGATCGGCGCATGATAGACCTTCCCGTTCCCGAACTCCATCCGCACGGAACTGCGGTGCCAGCCCTTGTCCTTGTTCCGGAATTCCAGTCGGCACAACTTTGCGCCGTACTGCTTCTCCCGCATGGAAATATAGGCTTGGAGCATCTCGGCGCTGGGAATCCCGTGGCAGATCAGCTCGACCAGAATCAACTGCGGATACTCCCTGCCGAGGTACGCGCGCAGTCCTGCCACCTGGCAAGGGCATCCGCTGAACAGTACGGTCCTGCCCTCCGTCAGTCGATCCCGGATCTCGCGATAGCACAGCCCCATATCACTCTGTGCGTACTTGGAACCCATCATGCGGCGCAGGTCGTCCGGTGAGTCCGACACGATGTGCCGCACGCGGAACTGCCCATCCAGCACCGCGCCGCAGATGCAACCGCCTTCCGCCAGCACGCGCGAAGCAAGCGCATGAAACAGCCCGCCGGAGGTGCTGATCCGCCGGATGCCGTCATCGCGGTTCCGCGCCACGTATGCGATCGGAAAGCCTTCCGCCGATCCCGAAACCGGCTTCAGGACAGGGCAGACTTTCTCGCAGCGATTACAGCCAATACATCGGTCGGTGTCAATGCGGGGGTACCGGAAGTCAAGATGCTTCTTATCAAAGGAGATTGCGTCCACAGGGCACGCGTTGCGACAGCTGCCGCACAGAGCGCACTGTTCGGCAGTGACCTTGTCGATCATGTTCTGTCCTCTCTCTCATCCGTATCCGAGTCCGGAGTTCTGCGTTTCCGCCGGACAGTGACCGCCGTTGCAGCCGCCACAATTCCTGCAACCGCCGCACCGGGCAGCGATGAGCTGCAGCCAGAGCTTTGCGCGCCGCTGTCGGTCGTGTCCGTCCCGGACACAGGTCCGGTCGTTCCCGCATCGGATGCCGCATCCGCAGAGGTCGTGAAATCCGTTTCCGTTGCATCCTGCGTTTCTTTAACGAGCATTCCTGCCAGCCGCACAGTGGCATCCCTGAGCACTGCATCCGTCGCATCCGGATCCTGCAGAACACTCTGCGCCGACGAAAGAGCGGACAACAGTTCCGCATCCGGCTGACTCACCTGCCCGGCTGCTACGCAGTATTCCGAAAGGGCGGCGTAGCGTGCCGCGTGGTTGAGCGCATCCTGGATGCGCTTCACTTCAAGCTCCATGTTCTTGCCCTCCAGCCGCTGCACCTGCCGCTGGATATCCCCAGACATCGCGGGTGCAATCGCCAGCAGGTACCGATACTTGGACAAATCACGGCAGCCCTCCGCCAGCTTTTCAAAGCGCGGTGAGGATTTCGCCGTCATGTTCCCGTCCCGCTCGTCCGGATAGAACAGGTAAATGTCCCCGGCGGCAAAAAGGCGGTGCGCACTGGAACGCAACGGATCGGCATTGAAGGCATCCAGCGCCCAGCGCAAAAACCCGTCCGCCCCCCGCTTCTCGCAGTACCACATCGTGTACAGGCTTTCGATCGGCTGATTCTCCAGTGCACTGTACTGCGCCCCACAGGTGTACAGCGTGGTGGTCAGCCCCAGCTTGCGGCGGTGCGCAGTCAGCTTATCCAGCTTGGCGGCATCCATATAGATTGCCAAAGACAGGTCGGTCACCCGGTCAAACAGGGATTCCGCATCAAAAGTAAAGACCGCCAGCGCCGTACGGAAACACTCGCCCTTGTCGTTGCGCACCGATTCAACGAGATCCAACACGTTCTCGACCACATCGGCAGACCGCTCATCCATCGCCAGGTACACACGCTCAAATATGCCGACTGAGGTTGTATACTCCATGAAATCACGCAGGAATTCTCCCCAAATCTGCTTCCAGCGGTTACTGCCGGGCGTAAGCTCTTCCGTCACCACCCTGCCGCGCGCCTCATCCATATACGTTACGCGGTTTGCCCAGTCCGAAATCGAGAACGCAAGAATACGTCCGTCCACGCCGTTTTCCTGGTTCAGGGACACCCAGTACAGGAAATCACTGTAATCAAAGGAAAATTTGCCGTCTGCGCCACGTGTCCACTTGATCATGGACGGGTACGGATCGGGTGTCTGCGAGTTCCACGGGTCCTCCACAATGGTTGTGGTCACGGATCTGCCGCCCGCAGCGGCATACAGCCGGATCTGGGAGACAAGCCCCGCCTCGTACTGCGGGTCAAGGTGCGTTGCCCACAGCCCCTCCACGCCGGAGCCAAAGTATTCCTCGGTTGTTTTGCCGGAGTAATACCGATTGGAGCTGTATGGGTACTGCCACAGCTCCAGCTCGGCAGTGTTCGCAGGAGCCACAAGTCCGATGACCTCAACCGTCAACGGGAAGGTCAGGGTAATACCTCCATCGGCAGTCACGGTTATGTCGCCGGTGTAGATGCCCGGCAGGGCATCCGCAGCCGTTTGTATCTTGACCCAAACCGAGGCGAGCGAACCGGCGGGGATATCCGATGCCTCCTGCGTGTACAGCACGTCCGGGATATCATGCCCCGTGTCGTGCGCATTGGTATTCCGGATAAAGTACGCCGCCGCATCCGCCTTCAGGCTGTTACCCGATTCGTCTGTCAACTCACCGACTGCGACGCGCACGTTGGTGATGTCCTTTCCCTTGGTCATCAGATCAAGCTTGACCGATGCCACGTCATCCCGCCACGCGACAGCAGAAAGTGACGTTTTCTCCGGATTCCAGTCTGCAAAGCGATCCGGGTACGTGTCCTGCCGTGTGTGACGGTCGGTAGTGCCTGCCATGCCTGACAAATCACCTCCCACCGGCTCCCGCACGGTGACAAGGACGGTATCCTGACAGCGCCCGTTGTCCGCCTCAATCGTAACGGTCGCCTTGCCCGCCTTCAGCGCGTGAAGCGTACCGTCCCCGCCGATCTTCAGAACCTCCTCATCGGAGGAGATCAGCCTGACCTCGGGAATCTCGGTTGCATACTCCGGCAGGAATGTCCAGCTGAGCGTGCAGTGCATCCCCGGCTCCAGGAGCAGCGATCGCACGTCTGCCTTCACCTGACTGACCGGAACCGTCCTGTCCGTCAGCACAACGGCATAGTCGATACCTGCCTCGCGGGTATCTCCGGCGGACGGGTTACGGTCATTAAGCATCTGCAGTTTCAGGGTATGGTCGCCGTTGTCCAGTATTCCGCTTTCAAACAGCAGGGTCTTTTCGATCCGGACAGCGTTGTAGAAATCCACCACGCCGGCATCCGCACCATCAATGGTCACGCACGCCATGCCGCCCGCCGGGACCTTGTGCCCATACAGCGACACCTTGGTGCCGGAAAAGCGGAATGTGAGAGACGGCAGCGCCGCGCCGGATGTTGCCGTAGTCGACCAGTGCTCGTCCCCGCCTACGAACCGGGCAGGATAGCCGCCCTCGTGTACCCAACCGGCGCTGAATTCAAACTGAAACAGTCCCGTTCCCATCTCGCCGTCGTTGACCGTTATTTCGGTCTGTGCAGGTGTTCCGGATCCGTCTGCCGGATTTCCTGCCGCCGCAGGGTAGGATCCGAACAGAAGCAAGGACAGGATGCAGGCAGTGCCGCGCACGGCGGCGGTCAAAATATTTCGCTTCATGGCTGTGAAGCCTCCTTTGCTACGTTCCTATATTTGTTTTTTCAGTCAGCAGATAATCCAATCGCCGCCGGGAGAACGCTCTGGATGGGGTCGCGTATGACCAGTTCGGCACGCCGATCCAGCGGCGTCGGCGTCCGGTTGATGATGACCAGATGCTTCCCGGTAAATTCATCCGGCAGGGCGGCGGCAGGATAGACTGTCAGGGACGTTCCGCCGACCAGCAGAACATCCGCCGCGCGGATGGCGTTTACTGCCTGGGTGAGTATGCGCATATCCAGTCCTTCGCCGTACAGCACGACGTCCGGGCGGATAATCCCGCCGCAAGCCGGGCAGTGCGGGACACCGTCCGTCTCCAGCACCAACGACAGCGGGTACTCCCGCCCGCAGGACAGGCATTCGTTGCGCAGTACCGATCCGTGCAGTTCCAGCACATTGTGACTGCCGGCAGCCTGATGCAATCCGTCAATGTTCTGCGTGATGACAGCCGTCAGCTTTCCCTCGCGCTCCAACTGTGCCAGCGCACGGTGCGCGGCATTGGGGCGGGCACTGGGATACAGCATATGCCGCCGGTAGTAGGCGAAGAATTTCTCCGGGAACCGACGCAGGTACGTGCCGCTCAGCACCCGCTCCGGCGGTTCTTCCTCCGGCGACGATGCCGTGTACAGCCCGGCACTGCCCCGGAAATCCGGGATGCCGCTCCCGGTAGAAACCCCTGCCCCGCCAAGGAAGACCATACGCTCTGCTCCCGCCAGAATCGCGGCAAGCTCCGCATACTGTTTTTCATTGCCCATAGTCGTTCGGCTCCTTTCCCACCGCTTGACCGGAAACCGGTCAGCCGTCAGCATTCACCTGCCGTGCGTCAGTATATCCGGAATGTCCGCAAGGCTCTCACACTCCGCCCACAGGAGCGGACGGATATCCTCTGTCGGGCGGATAAGATCCGGCACCATAATGGGGCGCATCCCCGCGTTATGGATGGCGCGGACGCCGTTGAGTGAGTCCTCAACCCCGGCACAGGCGTCCGGCGGCAGACCAATCAGCCGCGCAGCCAGGAGATAAATATCCGGCGCCGGCTTTCCGTCACGAACCATATCCCCGAACGCCAGTCCGTCAAACAGTTCCAGCATCCCCGTGCGTCTGAGATGGTCGGTAGCCTCCGTCCGATTGGTGGAGGTTGCCAGCCCCAGCCGATAGCCGCGTGCCCGCAGGGTATGCAACACCTCCATGGCACCCGGACGAAGAGGTATCCTCTCTGCGACCAGCTGATCGAATATACGATTGCGCAGGCGGATGTACGGCTCGAACGGGATGTCCGGGTACTTTTGCGCCCAGTAAAGCCCGATATCATGCAGATTCATGCCTGTGCAGTGCAGGATGGTATCCTCCATATCCGGCACATTCATTTCTTCCCCCGCCGCCAGCCACGCGCGGCGGAACACCCGCTCGGTATCGTGCAGGGTGCCGTCCTTGTCAAATATCACGCCCCGGACAGGGGTTCCCTCCCTTACGGTCATCTCCATGGTCAGTCGGGGTTGCGCTCGCCGAGCGCAATGTGGTATTTCTGGTAGAAGCTCTCAAAATATCCGCCGTCCAATGCCTCACGTATCTTGCGGGTCAGATTGTTGTAGAAGTACAGATTGTGCGTCACCGCCAGCCGCATTCCCAGCGATTCCTTCGCCTTGAGCAGGTGACGGATATAGGAGCGGCTGTAATACCGGCAGGTCGGGCAATTACAGGTTGGGCTGATGGGGCGCGGGTCGCGCATATATTTCTCGTTCATGATATTGATTTTCCCTTCCCACGTAAAGAGATTTCCGTGGCGCGCGTTGCGGGAAGGCATGACGCAGTCGAAGAAATCCACACCGAGATGTACACCCTCCAGAATGTTGCAGGGAGTCCCGACGCCCATGAGGTACCGGGGCTTATCGGCAGGCATATACGGTTCCACCGCGTCGATGATGCGGTACATTTCCTCTGTCTCCTCGCCGACAGCCAATCCGCCGATGGCGTACCCCTCGCAGGGAATCTCCGCAATCTCCTGCATATTCGCGATGCGCAGATCCTCATAGGTACCGCCCTGATTGATGCCGAACAACATCTGATGGCGGTTGATGGTTTCCGGAAGGCTGTTGAGCCTGTCCATTTCGGCGCGGCACCGGCGGAGCCAGCGCGCCGTGCGGGCGACCGAGATTTTCACGTACTCATACGGTGCCGGGTTCTCGATACACTCGTCAAACGCCATCGCGATGGTGGAAGCGAGATGCGACTGAATCTGCATACTCTCCTCCGGGCCCATGAATATCCGTTTTCCGTCGATGTGGGAGGCAAAACGGACGCCCTCCTCGGTAATCTTGCGCAGTCCCGCCAGCGAAAAAACCTGAAAGCCGCCGCTGTCGGTCAGAATGGGACGCGACCAGTTCATAAACTTATGCAGTCCGCCCATGTCGTAAATCAGATCATCGCCCGGGCGCAGGTGCAAATGGTAGGTGTTGGACAGCTCGACCTGGCAGTCCACATCGCGCTCCAGTTCAACGGTGGATACGCCGCCCTTTATGGCGGCGCAGGTACCGACATTCATAAACACCGGGGTCTGGATATCCCCGTGTACGGTGTGCAGGACGCCGCGCCGTGCGCGACCGTCCTTGGTGAGAACTTCAAACATAAACATCTCTTTCCGGCGGCTGCCAGAACACGGCAGTGCCTTGATTTTTCAATGGTCTTTCGCGGTTTGGCGGGGCGCGTGGCTCCGTCTGTCAGCACCGCTCAAACTGATGGTCAAGCGTCCGCTTTTTGATTTCCATGGCGACCGGTCTGCCGTGCGGGCAGAAGGTCACGTCCGGCAGACGCATGAGCTGATCCACCACATACGCCGTCTGCTCCGGCGAATAGTTGCGTCCCGCCTTGATGGCAGCCTTACAGGATGCCTGAAACAGCGCTTTCTCGAATACCGTGTTCCGCGTCAGCTTCGGATCGCCGGTCCCCTCTGTCAGTTGGGCGGCAAAGGTGGCAAACATATCCGCCACGGCGGAAGTCTCGATGCCGGCGGGCAACGCATCCACACGGACGGTGTTGCGCAGGCAGGTAAAGGTAAAACCGATGCCTTCCAGCTGTTTCCGGTAGGATTCGATCATGCCGACCTCGTCGGACATGAGCATGACCTCCACCGGCAGCAGCATCAGCTGGGAATCCACGGCGTAGTCACGCCGGCGCAGATTGGCACGCAGCTGCTCAAAGATGATGCGTTCATGCGCGGCGTGCTTGTCTATCAGCAGCATCCGTTCACCCTGCTCTACGATGACGTAGGAGAAAAACACCTCCCCAACGATCCGGTATGGGGGCGACACTGCGGTCAAGTCCGCCGCCGGGTCACTGTCCGGCTCCGTGTGCGGCACCGCATCCGGCGGAATCTGCGGCGCCGGCTCCTCCTGCGGTTCAGGCGCCGGCGGCGAGGCGGATTCATCCGGGGACACGTCCCGTCCGTCCGACCACGCAGGCGGCTCCTCCGGGGGTGGCGGTACAGGCATATCATCCGGCGGGACAGGCAGCGGATCTGCGGGCAGTGGCGCCGCCTGCGGTGCAGCAGACGCCGGCTGAATCGGTGCCTGCGGGGGGACGGGTCTTCCCTCCCCCGCACTCCGTCCTGCCGCGCCGCCCGCGCTTCCGGTGACATACCGACTGATGTACTCCTCCGCCGTAATGCGCTCCTGCGGGGGCTTGGAATCGGCGGATGTCCTGCCCCCGGACACAGGCGCCGCCTGCTCTATCGTCACCTGCCGTTGCCGGAGCGTCTCCTGCCGCTCGGTCTCGATGGGTGCCGTCGCATCCGACAGACGCACGGACGGCTTGGCAAAAGTCGGCTTCAGCGCCTCGGTCTTGAGAGCCGGGCGCCCGGTGTCCTGCTCCAGCGCTTGCCTAACCGTATAGTAGATCGCCTCAAACACCGGCTTTTCGTTGGAAAACTTGACCTCCAGCTTGGCAGGGTGAACGTTGACATCCACCCGTGCAGGATTCAGACCGATATTCATAACACACACGGGGTACTTTTCGGCAGACAGGTACGAGACAAACGCCTGCTCCAGCGCCGCTTGCGCCGTGCGGGACTTGACATAGCGATGGTTGATAAAAAAGCTCTGCCCGTTGCGATTGGCGCGCACATTGTCCGACCGCCCTATGAATCCGCTTATCTCGACTCCTTCAAACTCTCCTGCCAACGGGATCAGCCGGGCGGCAAAATCCCGCCCGTAGACCGCGTAAACGGCGCTTTTGAGTTGCCCGTCCCCGGCGGTATCCAGCTTCAGAACGCCGTCCGAAATAAATCGCACGGCAATTTCAGGGTGCGACAGCGCAACGCGCTCGACATTGGCGCCGACCGCCATTGCCTCGGTCGCATCGCGCTTCAGGAACTTGCGCCGCGCCGGAACATTCGCGAACAGATGCTCGACTATGACCGTCGTTCCGTTTCCGCAGCCGAACTCGCTGACGCCGAGCAATGTTCCGCCCCGCACCTCCAGCATGGAACCGACGTCATCCTCGCGGCGCTTGGACATGATACGCATATCCGACACGGACGAAATAGCCGCCAGCGCCTCGCCGCGGAAGCCCAGCGTTATGATCCCGTCCAGATCGGCGGCGTCCCGTATTTTGCTGGTCGCGTGGCGTCGGATTGCCATAGGCAGATCCTCGGCGGACATCCCGCAGCCGTCATCCGTAACGCGCATCAGGCTGACGCCGCCGCTCTGTATCTCGACCGTGATATGCCGGGCGCCTGCGTCGATCGCGTTCTCCATCATCTCCTTAATGGCAGAGGCAGGTCTGTCCACGACCTCGCCTGCCGCGATGAGGTTGGCGACCTCAAAGGAAAGAACCTGTATATTGCCCATTGATCCTCCTTATCCGGTATGATCCTTCAGATAGTCTCCGCCGCCCGCACTGTGCGGGGCTTTTTCGGAGTCTCTCTCCTCAGCGTATCTGCTTTTTCCACTCAAACAGCAGACTCATGCATTCAAACGGCGAGAGCGTATTGACATCCAGTGCCCTCAGCTCATCAATAAGCCGTTCATTCAGGCAGTCATCCAACGACAACGCACCGTCATCCGGCTTTGCGGTTTTCCTGCCGTTGTCCGCCTCGTCCACCGCCTCACGCACGGCACGGGAGGAGGTTTCCACGGCTGCCAGTATTTCGCGGGCGCGCCGGATCACCTCATTCGGCAGTCCAGCCAGCTTGGCGACCTCTATGCCGAAGCTGTCATCCGTGGAGCCGCGCACGATCTTGCGCAGGAAAGTCACGGTATCCCCACGTTTGCGGGCGGCTATGTGGTAGTTGACAATCCCCTCATAGGCGCCTTCCATACCGGTCAGTTCATGGTAATGTGTGGCGAACAGGGTGCGCGCACCGATCCTGCGCCCGGCGGTATACTCAATGATGGCACGGGCGATGCTCATACCGTCAAAGGTGGAAGTGCCGCGCCCTACCTCGTCGTAAATAATCAGACTTTTGCGCGTAGCGCCGCGCAGAATGGCAGACACCTCGGTCATCTCCAGCATGAAAGTGGATTGCCCGGATGCCAGGTCGTCGGACGCGCCCACGCGGGTAAATATCCGGTCTGCTATCCCGATGTGCGCGGAGGACGCCGGAACGAAGGAGCCGATCTGCGCCATCAGCACAATCAGTGCGACCTGCCGCATATAGGTAGATTTACCCGCCATATTGGGACCTGTTATCAGCATGAGACGGTTGTCACGGGTGTCCAGATCGGCGTCGTTGGGAACAAAGTATCCGTCCTTGACAAACTTCTCCACCACGGGATGCCGCCCGTCCCGAATGCTGATACGGTCATCCTCCACAACCTCGGGGCGGACATACCGGTTGCGCGATGCCACCGACGCAAGGCTCCTGTACACGTCCGCCTCTGCCAGCAGGGCGGCAGTTTTCTGGATGCGCTCGCTCCGGTCTGCGACAAAACCCCGCAGCTTGCAGAACAGTTCGTACTCCAGTGCGCACAGCTTGTCCTTTGCGCCCAGGATAGTGGCTTCCATGTCCTTCAGCTCCTGCGTGATGTAGCGCTCTGCGCCGACCAGCGTCTGCTTGCGTATGTAGTTGGCGGGTACCTGATCGGCAAAGGACTTGGACACCTCTATGTAGTAGCCGAACACCTTGTTGTAGCCCACCTTCAGCGTCTTGATACCGGTACGTGCCTTTTCCTCGGCGGCGACCCGATCGACCCATCCCTGCCCGTCGTTCATGACGGTGCGCAGACGGTCCACTTCGTCGTCATAGCCGTCCGCGATCATGCCGCCCTCGCGTATGGAGAAGGGCGGCTCCTCAACCAGTGCGCGCCCGATCTCCGTGCAGACATCCTCCAGCATATCCATCTCCCGCCAGATGCGCTTGAGTTCCTCGCTCTGGCAGCCCTCCAGCAGACGGCGGATATCCGGCAGAACCGATGCGGTGGCGCACACGGCACGCAGATCCTTGCCCCCCGCTGTGCCGAACACGATACGCGTGATGAGCCGCTCCATGTCCAGCACGTGCGAAAGCAGCTCGCCCAGCTCCTCCCGCTTCATATAGTCCCCGACCAGTTCCTCCACCGCACCCTGCCGGCGGGCAATGTGCGCGGGCGATAGCAACGGATGCTCCACCCACTGGCGGAGAAGGCGCGCGCCGGGAGAGGTTTTGGTGCGATCCAGCACCCACAGCAGAGTTCCCTTCTTCTCCTTGGTGCGCATGGTCTCGGTCAGCTCCAGATTGCGGCGGGTGCTGAGATCCAGTCCGAGATACTGCCCCTCGCTGTACACCGTCAGTTCCCGGATGGTGGCAAGGTCTGTCTTTTGCGTTTCCGTCAGATAATCCAGCAGGGCGCCGACGGCACATACCAGCGGTCTGTTCTCCAGCACCTCGGGCTTGACCGTTTCGCCGAAGCGCTCCTTTACGCGTGCGGCACAGTCCGCGGGGTCAAAACGCCCTGCCTGATTATCCGAAAGCATGACGCCCTGGCTTTTCAGCCAGTCCGCCGCCTTGGCACAGCGCCGGGCACCGACATTGAGGATAACTTCGCGCGGCGCGTAGGTGCCCAACTCGCCCAGCAGTTCCTCGTCCATCCGTGCCCCGTCAATGACCGTTGCAAAGACCTGCGCAGTGGACAGATCGGCAAAGCACACACCGTATTCCAGTTCACTGACATACAGAGCGCACAGATAGTTATTCCGCTGCTCCGGCAGAAGCGCACTTTCAATGACGGTTCCGGGCGTCACGACCCGGATGACCTCCCGCTTGACCAATCCCTTCGCCAGCGCGGGATCCTCCATCTGCTCGCAGACGGCGACCTTATAGCCTTTCTCAATCAGTTTTCCGATGTACACATCGGCGGCATGGAACGGAACACCGCACATGGGAGCGCGCTCCTCCTCACCGCAGTCGCGCCCGGTCAGGGTCAGCTCCAGTTCGCGCGAGGCAGTGATCGCATCGTCAAAAAACATCTCATAAAAGTCCCCCAGCCGGTAAAACAGCAGGTAGTCCTTATACTGGTTCTTGACTTCCATGTATTGCTCCATCATGGGTGTCATGGATTGATTCTCCTCTCGTTAGGGATCAGCGTTCGGGCAGCGTGGCAGGTCTCGGTCAATGGCAGCCGCCGCAGCTGGAGCAGTCGTGCGTGCAACCTGCAGGCATCTCTCCGGTGATGGCGAACATAATGGTGTTGTTGACGGCGTTCATCAGGTTGTTGACGGCAGCCTGCGCCTCATTCAGCTCAACAAAGGCGGGATTAGCCGCTATCTCTGCGTACAGCTCATCAATCCGCTCCTGAATCTGCCGTACAAGATCGGGATCGTAATCCCCGTCCCCTGCTACCTGCTCGATAGCCTTGCGCTGAACCTCGTACTCGGTCAGCATGCGGCACAGATCTTCGTCCTCCTGGTATGCCTCCTTCGCCCTGTCCATACGGACAAGGCGCGGATCGTTCTTGAGCGCCTTGCCAAGCACCATCGCCATTTCAAACACATTGGAAGGGTCAAGGCGAACGCCCTCGGGCTTTTCGTTCTCAATCATGGTATTATCAATCCTTTCGGTTCTGTTGTTTTCTGTCTGTATCTGCCGCTTAGAGGATGTCAGCCGGATTCTCCGCTTTTCCGTACAGGGCAAAGGGGGCGGCACGCTCGATACGCACCGGGATAAACTGCCCGACCGGCGTTGTATCCGGCGAGCCGGGGAAGAAAACGCTCTTGTTGCCGGCGGTACGTCCCGTCCACAGGTCTGCGTTGCTCTTGCTTACCCCGTCGCACAGGACGCGCAGAGTCTTGCCGACCAGCGGCTGATTTTTCTCCATGGATACGCCGTTCTGCAGTTCCAGCATCCGCGCAAACCGATTCTTCTGCACCTCCTCCGGAACCTGCTCCATCTCCGCCGCCGGAGTACCCTTGCGCGGGGAGTAGATGAAGGAGTAAATCATATCGAAACGGATGTCGGACAATGCCCGCAGGGTGTCCTCAAACTCCGCCTCTGTCTCGCCGGGAAAGCCGACGATAATGTCCGATGTCAGCGTAAGCTCCGGTATTTTTTCACGCATATAGCGGACGGTATCCATGTATCTTGCCATGTCGTAATGCCGGTTCATGGCGTGCAGGACGCGGTCGTTTCCCGACTGCAACGGCAGATGAAAAGCTGGCGCGATGTGTCTGCCTGCCGCCATGACGTCAATGAGACGCCTGCCGGCATCCTTCGGATGGCTGGTCATGAAACGCAGCCACCAGTCGCCGGGAATGGCATCCAGTTCCTCCACGAGCGTTGCGAAATCGCACGGCTCTGCCAGCCCGCGCCCGTAGGAATTGACGTTCTGCCCCAACAGCGTGATGTCGCGGTAACCGGCGGCAACAAGCTCCCGCACCTCGCGCACGATTGCCTCACGCGGGCGGCTCCGCTCGCGTCCGCGGACGTGGGGAACGATGCAGTAGGAGCAAAAATTGTTGCACCCGTACATGACGGACACCCATGCCCGGTAGGAAGAAGTGCGCAGAACGGGGATTTCCTGCCCTGCGTCGATGCCCGCGGATGCCTCATCCTCCGGCAACAGTGACCGGCGGTGTGACTCCAAACAGTATCGCAGGACTGTCGGCAGGCGATAGAGGGAGGCAGTATCCAAGCAGAAGGTCACGTAGGGATAACTGCGCTTCAGCTCCTCCCTGCGGTGCTCCTGTGAGGGCAGGCATCCGCAGACGCCGATAACCAGCTCCGGGTTCTCCTGCCGCAACTTTTTGTATTGTCCGATCGTTGCCAATGCCCGGCTTTCGGCGTGCTCCCGGATGGCGCAGGTGTTGACCAGAATGAGATCGGCGTCCTCCGGGCGATCCACCGGCGTGTAACCCATCTCCCGTGCCATGCCGGACAGCTTCTCGCTGTCCGCCTCGTTCTGCTGACAACCGAATGTCAGCACATAGACGCCTCTGCGGCGCCCGGCGGCTGTATAGGCGGCATTGCACGCACGCACCGCCCGGATAGCGTCCTGCCGCTCGGCATCATCGTGCGGCGGCAGCGACCTTTTCGTCTTATCTGTCATACGTTTTCCTTACATCTGTGAAAATGTGCCGTTATGTACGGCAACCCAAGTTTTATTATACCACATTCCTCGCCATGCGTCAAGGGCAAGTGCGGAAAAATTACGACGGCGGTTGTCACTTCTTTGCGTCCTGCCTTCTCACTGCAGGCTGACAGCCGGCATACGCAACACGCAGAAAGCCCGGAGCCGGGTGCGGACGCCGGTTCCGGGCAACAGTATATTGAGGCGGTATCAGAAGAACAGCTGGCATCACACGGCATCCGTGTTCTGATTGAATTCCGAAAGCATCAGCCCCGGATTCTTGTCCAATGCCCAGTCGATTTCGTATTGCCCAACGAAAATCAGGAGGTTACGGCCGCGCACATCCTGAACCCAACGGGTGGTCTGCATCAGCTTCAGCTCCGCGGGGTTGAGGTCGGCGTTGTCGATGTAGCGAATGAGCTGATGCGGCAGGTCGCGCTTGTTGTAGCGCACTCCGTACTCGGACTCCATGCGGAACTGCAGTACGTCAAATTGCAGGACACCCACAACCCCGACCACGACACGCTCCATACCGGTACCCGGCTCGAAGAATATCTGGATTGCGCCTTCCTGCGCGATCTCGGTCACGCCCTTGGCGAACTGCTTCCGCTTCATGGAATCGATCTGCTCAACCACGGCGAAATGCTCCGGGGCAAAGGTCGGGATGCCGGCGTAGCGCAGTTTTTCGCCCTTCTCGCACACCGTATCGCCAATGGAAAAGATTCCGGGGTCAAACACTCCGATGATATCCCCGGCGTAGGCGGTGTCCACGATCTCCCGCTCCTGTGCCATCATCTGCTGGGGCTGTGAAAGCTTGACCGGGCGGTCTGCCTGCACGTGCCAGTATTCGCGCCCGCGCTCAAACTGCCCGGAGCAAATACGCAGGAAGGCAATCCGGTCGCGGTGCGCCTTGTTCATGTTCGCCTGAATCTTGAACACGAAGGCAGAAAACCGCTCGTCAAACGGCGAAATGATTTCGTCCCCGCTGATGTGCTCCAGCGGCGGCGTGGTCATCTCCAGAAAGCGCTGCAGGAATGCCTCCACGCCGAAATTGTTGAGTGCAGAGCCGAAAAACACCGGGCTGAGCCGCCCCGTCCGTACCTTTTGCAGGTCGAAATCAAAGGACGCACCGTCCAGCAGTTCTATCTGACTGACCAGCTCCTCGCGGGCATAGGAGCCGATGAGGGAATCCATTTTTTCGATGTCGGAAATGTCACACTCCACGCCCTCAATACGGCGGCGGCCGGCGTGAAATTCATCAAAAGCAAGAATGCTCCGCCGGTCACGCTCATACACACCCTTGAAGCCCGCACCACACCCGATGGGCCAGTTGACGGCATAGGTGCCGATGCCGAACTCCTTCTCCAGCTCGTCCACAAGGTCAAAGGGATCCCGTGCCTCACGGTCCATCTTGTTGATAAACGTGAAAATGGGAATATGCCGCATGGCGCACACCTTGAACAGCTTGCGCGTCTGGGGCTCGATGCCTTTTGCACCGTCGATGACCATGACCGCGCTGTCTGCCGCCATCAGCGTCCGGTAGGTGTCCTCGGAAAAGTCCTGGTGTCCGGGCGTGTCCAGAATGTTGATGCAGTACCCGCCGTACTCAAACTGCAATACGGAGGATGTGACCGAGATACCTCTTTTTTTCTCGATCTCCATCCAGTCCGAGGTTGCGTGGCGGTCGCTGGACTTGCCCTTGACAGCGCCGGCGGACTGGATTGCGCCTCCGTACAGCAGGAATTTCTCGGTCAATGTAGTCTTGCCCGCGTCCGGGTGGGAAATGATGGCGAAAGTGCGGCGTCTCTGAATCTCCTGCTTTATGTCTGCCATGGGGGCGAATATCCTTTCTTGGTACCAGTTTTTATCTTTGCGTCGGTCTGCGCAAGCCTGTATATTATATCCGAAATTGCCCGTGCTGTCAATGGTCGTGCCACCGAAAAATCGCGTGCCGGAATAGTTTTTTGTGACAGTTCAGCCAGCAGTCCGGTTGCCTTTGGGAATCTGACTGCCGTCGCATTCCTTATTTCGCCACCACATTCTCCTTGCCCAGTATCCGCTCCAGACGGGACAGTACAAAGGGCGTTGCCGCGACCGTTCCCTGGCAGGGCGAGTAGGTGCCGGTACTTCCGTCATAATAGAACAGGGCGGTCTGACCATCGCAGAAGATGGCGGCAAGATTCTGCACCTGCCGGAAAGCCTCACACTGCATATCCGGGACGCGGAGATACAGCCTCCGCGGGGGTGCCGCAGTCGGCTGACGCTCCTGCGGTGCCGGATCTGCCGCGTGCGGCACATTCGGCGCGGGAGCGACCGATTCCGACTCCGGCTCCGGTGCGGACATATCGTCTGGCGTCAGGTAGGGATTGAAGCCATAGCTGGAACCGGATTCCGCTGCGGGCGCGGAGCGCTCTGCCGGGCGGACATCCTGTCGGGCAGCGGGCGGCGGCACAAAACGGCTGTTCTCCACCAACTCCGCGACCGAGGACACAAGTATCTTGTTCGGCTCATCCTCCCGCACCGAGAGATTGCCTTCCACAAACAGCGCGGCGTCGGTTTGCAGAAGCCCCGCGACCTGCCCATACAGGCGCGGGAACACCAGGCATTCCACTGTCCCCGTGGAATCTTCCAGCTGGAAAAACGCCATTTTTTCCTCGTTTTTCGTGGTTTTGACCGTTACAGCGGTTACAATGCCTGCCGCACGGACGCGCGCCCGGTCGGTCAGCGGCGACTCAGACACGGCATCGGCTGCTTCCGGCATATCCTCGTTCTGCTCGCCGTCCGCACCCTCTGCGTCGGCAGGCGGCGCCAGCCTGAGAATAGGCATAACAGACAGCGATCCGACACACCGGGAATAATCGTCCAGCAACTGCCCGGAGAAAAACATTCCGGATGCCTCCCGCTCCTGCAACAGTCTTTCCCGTGTGGTAAATGGTCTGACCTGTGGATAGACCGTTCCCGTATCGGCGGGAGCGGTGCCGGGACCGAGCGAGAACATATCCATCTGCCCCTCCAGATTGGCGCGGTTTCGCTCTGCCTTACGGTCAAGCATGGATTCATAAACTGCCAGCATCTGCGCCCGGTGTGTCGGGAAGCAGTCAAAGGCACCGGACTTGATAAGCGCCTCGATCTGCCGCTTGTTCAGGTCGCCGCCCGCCTGCCGGTTCAGGAAATCGTCAAAGGAACGGTATTTCCCGCCGCTGTCCCGCTCGCGGAGTGCGGCACGCAGCATACCCTCGCCGACGTTTCGGAGCGCAAGCAATCCGTAGCGGATACGGCAACCGTCCCTGTCGGTCACGGCGTGGAAATTCATTTCACTTTCATTGATATCCGGCGGCAGAACGCGGATACCGTACCGGGCGGCTTCCGCAGTATACTCCGCCATTTTGGGCTGATTGCCCAGCACCGAAGTCAAAAGCGCCGCAAAGTAGGCACCGGGATAGTGCGCCTTTAGATAGGCTGTGCGGTAGGAAATCAGCGAGTAAGCGGCGGCATGGGACTTGTTGAAGGCGTAATCCGCGAAACTGCCGAGGTCATCGAACAGCTTCTCCGCCGCCTCCGCCGTCATACCGTGCGCCGAGGCGCCCGCAATAAAGCTGCCGCGTTCCGCCTCCAGCACCGACGCTTTTTTCTTTGCCATAGCGCGGCGCACGATGTCCGCGTGCCCCAGCGTATAACCTGCCAGAACCCGGAATATGCTCATGACCTGCTCCTGATAGACCGTAACGCCGAAGGTCTCTGCCAGCACCGGTTCCAACAGCGGCGAAGGATACGTGATACGCGCCGGATCCTGCCGGTTTGCAATATAGGTGGGAATGGACTCCATAGGACCGGGGCGGTACAGCGCAATCGCCGCCTCAATGTCCCCGATGCTACGGGGGCGCAGAGAGGTCAGCATCTGCTTCATGCCGCCGGACTCCAGCTGGAACACGCCGGAGGTCGCGCCGCGCCCCAGCAGGTCGTAAACGGCGGAGTCGTCCAGCGGAAGACGTTCCACGGAAAAGTCCGGATCCGACTCGCGGATCTGTACCTCGGCATCGTGCAGGATAGTCAGGTAGCGCAGGGCAAGAAAGTCAAATTTCAGAACACCCAGCCGCGCCACGGTATCCATGTCAAACTGCGTGACCACCGTTCCGCCGGACACTGCCAGCGGCACATACTCCGCCACCGGGCGCTCCGTGATGACCACGCCCGCCGCGTGAATGGATATATTGCGCGGCATCCCTTCCAGCGCAATAGCGGTATCCACCAGCCGCCTGACCTGTTCGGAACCGTCGTACAGTGTCTTGAGATCGGGCAGGCGCAGCGCCTCTGGGAGCGTAATGCCCAGCTCATGCGGCACGGCGCGGGCAACCGTATCCACGTCACGGTATGCCATCCCCATGGCGCGTCCGACATCGCGGATCGCCGCGCGGGCAGCCAGTGTGCCGAACGTGATGATCTGCGAGACGCGCTCCCGCCCGTAACGGCGTGCGACATAGTCGATGACCTCGTCGCGGCGGTTATAGCAGAAGTCCACGTCAAAGTCGGGCATACTGACGCGCTCCGGATTGAGAAAGCGCTCGAACAGCAGTTCAAACGCGATGGAATCCACCTCGGTGATGCCGACACAGTACGCAACCAGACTGCCGGCGCCGGAGCCGCGCCCCGGTCCGACGGGAATATCCTGCGATTTGGCGAAATTCACGTAGTCCCAGACAATGAGGTAATAGTCATCATACCCCATGTTTCCGATGACAGACAGCTCATACTCCAGCCGTGTGCGGTACTCCTCCTCCGAGTGACGTCCGGTGAAGCGGATCTCCCCGGCTGCCACCCGCCGCGCAAAGCCCGCATACGTCAGGCTGCGCAGGTACTCCCCGGCGCTCTGTCCGTCCGGGCAGGGAAAGCGCGGCAGATAGGTATGCGAGAAATCCAACTCGACCGAGCACCGCGCGGCAATCTTCACCGTATTCTCCAGTGCCTCCGGAAAAGCGGAGAACAAAGCCTGCATCTCAGCCGTGGTTTTATAGTAGAATTCGTCCGTGGCGAAACCGACGCGCCCGCCGTCCTGCAGGGTGCGGTTGGTAGCGATGCAGGTCAGGATCTCCTGCATACCCGCATCCTCCCTGCGCAGGTAATGGCAGTCGTTGGTGGCGACCAACGGCAACTCCAGCTCCCGCGCCAGACGCACCAGCTGGGGCAGAATCTGCTTTTCCTCCGGCAGGCGGTGGTTCTGGATCTCGATGCAGAAGTGATCGGGACCGAATATGTCCGCCATCTGCCGCGCTGCCTCGACCGCACCGGAATAATCCCCGGCACACAGGCGGCGGGGTATCTCGCCGGAAAGGCAGGCAGACAGCGCAATCAACCCCTCGTGGTGTTTGCGGAGCAGTTCCGTATCGACGCGCGGTTTGCCGTAAAAGCCTTCGGTAAAGGACAGGGAGGACAGTGTCATCAGGTTGCGCCAGCCGGTCATGTTCTCGCATAGCAGAACCAAGTGCGAATAGGTTTCCTCCCGTCCGGCGCCGGTTTTGTCAAAGCGGGAACGCGGGGCAACGTACACCTCACAGCCGAGGATAGGCTTGACACCTGCCTTACGGCAGGCGTCGTAAAAGGCAACGGCGCCGTAAAGCACGCCGTGATCGGTCAGGGCAACGGCATCGTGTCCGCACGCCCTGACCCGCGCGGGAATATCCCGGATGCGGCAGGCACCGTCCAGCAGACTGTATTCACTGTGCAGGTGCAGGTGGACAAAATCTCCCATGCGCGGCTCCTTTCTTCACTCGCGTAATGCGCTTGCGGTACCCGGAAGGCGGAACGACGGACGACAGCCGCCTTTACGCCTCCGGCGGGATCTGCTCTCCCTCCACGGCAAGGCTGGCGTGCCCGGCGCGATCCAGCACCAGCAGTGCCTTCTGCTCACCCAGCAACAGCTTTTCGCGTCTGGCGACAGACAGCCCAAACAGCCCTGCAGGCAGGTCGAATTCATCCCCGTCCACAGCAACCCGCAGTTTGCCACGCAGGCGGGACAGCGCACAGCTGACCGTATGCTCCGCATCCCCGTCCGGGATTCTCCAACGGTATGTTTTCATGGCTATGTTCCGATCCTTTCTCAGGCAAACTTACGTCGCAGGCGCATCACCCTCAGTCGGGGGCGGCACGTCGTCCTCCGGGGTGGGCAGCTGGTAGCGGTTGAGGTACATGGCGTAATAGGCATCGAAGTCCTCGCCGCTCTTCTTGACACGTCCCAGATAGTCGTGCAGATCCAGACAGTTGTGCGCGACCTCGATGACGCACCCGGCAATATTTGAGCAATGATCCGAGATACGCTCCAGCGTGGTGAGCAGGTCGGACAGCACAAAGCCCAGCTCAATGGTACAGCGTGAATTCTGCAGGCGGCGGATATGATTATCCTTGATCGTATCACGCAGATGGTCGATGACCTCCTCCAGCGGCTCTACGTGCGTTGCCGCCCGCATATCGCCGAACAGCAACGCCTTGGTTGTCAGATCCAGTATCTCGCACAGGGCATTGCTCATGACCTTCAACTCGGCTTTTGCCTCGTCCGAGAAGCACAGCTTCTTCTCGTCCATTTCAGTGGCGGAGGCGGCAATGCCGACGGCATGATCCGAAATACGCTCAATATCACTCAGCACGTGCAGCAGTTTGGTAACCTCCTGCGCATCCTGGGTGCTCAGCTCCTGCGCGCTGAGCTTGACCAGATAGGAGCCGAGCTGATCCTCGTACTGGTCAACCTGCTCCTCCATCTGTTCAATGCTCGCCACCTGCTTCCGGTCATACTTTTCCAGCAGGCGCAATGCCATTTTGGTGGATTCAAATGCGATGCCCGACATGGTGCCGATTACATCATCCGCCCGCTGAACCGCCACAGCGGCAGTGGACAGAAGGCGCTCGTCCAGCATTTCGGTCTGGCTGTAGGTACGTCCGTCCCGGATCACCAGACAGGCGATCTTTTCAAAGATACGGGAAACCGGCATCAGGAGGGCGACCGAAATCAGCTTGTAAATGATGTTGATGACGGCAATATCCAATGCCGACGCGCGGACGGACAGGAATTCGCCCACCGCGCCGCGGTTAAAGCAATAGTACACCACGCAGTATATCGTGCCGACCACCAGCATGCTGACGACGTTGAAAGCCGTATGGATGACCGAAGCACGCTTGCCGTCCTTGGAGGCGCCGATGGCGGACAGCGTTGCACTGATACAGGTACCGATATTCTGCCCCATCAGGATCGGGATAGCCAGCGCATAGCTGACAGACCCCGTCACCGTCAGCGCCTGCAGGATACCGATGGAGGCGCCGGAGGATTGGATCACGGCTGTGATGACGGTGCCGACCAGCACGCCCATGAACGGATTCTGGAACATGGTCAGGATCTGGGTAAACTGCGGGTTGTCCCGCAGACCGTCCACGGTACCCGCCATGATATCCATGCCGTACATCAGCACCGCAAACCCGATCATGATAAGTCCCAGATTCTTCCGGCGGCTGTTCCCCTTGAGGAAGCAGTACTGCAGTACGCCCGCAACACCCAGCACCGCCGAGAGAATGGTCACAACATTGATACTGCCGCCCCCGTCACCCAGCAGAGACAGAGAAAGCAAAAGCGGCGTGACGGCAGCCCCCACGTTAGCACCCATGATGATGCCGACCGACTGCGACAGCGTCATGATGCCGGAGTTGACGAATCCGACGACCATGACCGTCGTGGCGGAGGAGGACTGTATCAGGGCGGTCACGACCAGCCCGAGCAGGAAGCCCTTGAACTTATTGGAAGTCAGTTTACTGAAAATGGTCTTCATCTGGTTGCCGGCGAAGCGCTCCAGCGCGTGGCTCATGACGTTCATTCCGAAAAGGAACAAGGCAAGTCCGCCCAGAAGCTCGAATACTTCGTTAATACCCATATCGGCGTTTCATCCTTTGTGATTGAATGTGTAGAAAAGCTCCGGACACTTCCCGCGCGGTCAGCCGGCGGAAAGCGCAGAGACTCCCTCGGAAGGGATCATCAGGGGGTTCTCAATACTCCTCCGCCATCTCATGCAGACGGCGGATCACCTCATCCGCGCGGAGGCGGTCTGCGGCATAGGCGCGCCGCAGCAGCTCACCGGGAACGTACTCATCGTATTTTTCAAAGACGGGCAGTTCCCCGGTCTGCACCAGTGCCTCGCAGTCGATGACTTGTGTAGACGCAATACGGTCCAGCGCGGAGATAAGCTCATAGTCATTCCCGCGTTCCATGCGAAAGGTCATATAGTAACAGCCCTCAAATTCCAGATTGCTGATGCGGAATTCCCCGCCGCAGCGTTGCAGGAATTTTCGCAGGGTACGGAAGGAGCGCGTCCCCAGCCACGGGAACAGGCACCAGCTGTACCCGCCCAGCGGCAGAAGGCAGTGACTGCCCTCCCCTGTCATACCGGTGTTGCGGGCAACGTGCCGCGCTACCTCCAGCCGGTGGCGGGCATTGGGCTTGAGGTACGGATAGACCGTATCCTCGGCAAGCACGCGGCGCATCCGCTCCAGTATCCGGGTGTTGATCTCGCCGAAATCGCCCGGCCACGAGACCTCCATTTTACCGTCCACCTGCCGGACGTATATCAGCTTACGCTGAACGTCCAGTTCCTCCACCTCCCAGACGCGCCCGGCAAGTGCAAACCGGTCGCCGACCGGGGGCGGCGTCGTGATGGTTCCGATCTCGTCAGAGCCGGCACGGACGGTGTAGTCCTCCGAATCCTTGAAAACGGCATAGAATTTGAAGGACTTGAGCAGGCGCTCCCCTGCCAGTCCGACAATCAGCCCTTTCTCCTCCGTCATCTGCAGGTATTCATGCTCCAGCATGGACACGAGCAGTGTGCGGTAGTCCTCCTTTGTCACGGCGGCAAACGGCGGGAGCGACAGCACGCGCTCCGCCAGACGCCGTGGCGTCAGCTCACCGGAAGCGGCTAGCATACTCAGTGTCTGATGGAACAGGAGGCTCATGGGCATGATCCGGCGTGCGGGCGGCTCGATAAAGCGTTCCTCGATATACAACTGGATAATGGCTATGCCGCGCAAAAGCTCCCACGGAATCAGCTGTGGGAGTGGCGTATTGGGCAGGGGATCCTCCTCGCGGAACACCATCATCATCTCCGGAGGAGCCCCACGACGCCCGGACCGTCCCAGCCGTTGCAAAAAGCTGGTGACGGAATTGGGCGCCTGACTTTGCAGGACGCGCTCCAGCCGCCCGATGTCAATGCCCAACTCCATGGTGACGGTCGCGCAAGTGACGGCGAAGATTTCCTCATCCTTCATCTTGGCTTCCGCCTCCTCACGGATGGAGGCAGACAGGTTGCCGTGGTGGATCAGGAACACGTCCGGTTCGGAGCGCTCCCGCGCGATCTGCCGGAAGGTAGCGCACAGGTACTCGGTCTCCTCGCGGGAATTGGCAAACACCAGCGATTTCCTGTCCTTTACGCAGTCGTACATATACTCGTACCCCGCGTCAAGTCCAGCCCGGGTGGTGCGCTCTGCCGCCGCCTGCGCCATTGCATCGGCAATCGCCGCGGCGGTCGCCTGCCCCATGCGGTCAGCCGGATCGGCAGGTGCCCCTTCCGGATCTGCGCTCTCCCCCGCGCCGGGGTCCGTGCTCTGATCCTTGCCCGTGTTCTGAATGTAGAAATGCTCCAGTCCCAACCGCCATCGGATCTTTCCCTCCTCAAAGTGCGGGATATCCACCGGCGTCTGCGTGCCGCCCGCAAGCCACGCCGCCGCCAGCGATGGATCGCCGATGGTGGCGGACAACCCGACGCGGCGCGGCTCACGCCCGATCAGATGTCCGATGCGAGCAAGCTGGCAGATAATCTGGTTGCCCCGGTCGGTGCCTGTCAGCGTGTGAATCTCGTCGATGACCACGAAGCGCAGTTCGCCGAACAGCCGTACAATGTCGTTGGAGCGATTGATCAGCATCGCCTCCAGCGACTCCGGCGTAATCTGCAGGATACCGGCAGGTCTGTCCAGAAGGCGCTTCTTATGCGACATGGCAACATCACCATGCCAACGCGTCACCGGGATGCCGCTCAGATCCAGCAGCTCGTCCAGCCGGTAAAACTGGTCGTTGATCAGGCTTTTGAGCGGCGCGATATACAACGCCCCCACCGTCTGCGGCGGTCGCTCGTACAGGGAGGACAGGATGGGAAAGAATGCCGCCTCGGTCTTTCCGCTGGCAGTGGAGGACGTCAGCAACAGGTGGTGGTCGGTCAGGAACAGTGTCTGCGCCGCCGCCACCTGCACCGCACGAAGCGATTCCCACCCGTGCGCGTAGATATACTCCCGGACAAACGTCGGAAAGCGCTCAAATATACGGTCGGCGACAGACGCTCCCCCATCCGGGCGCTCCGGCGCGCCGCTCACAGTGCGTACTCCGCCAGAAGTACGGCTCCGGATTCCAGTTCGGCAGGCAGGGGAATCTCGGCAAGCCCCTCTTCGGTCAGAACAGAGCAGGAAGTCAGCCTGCCGTTTGCGTTAAGCTCCAGGGGCAGGGACGTACCCGTCGGGTTGCAGATCAGCACCGCGCCACGCGCCGCGCCGTCCTTCTCTCCGCGTGCGGCAAGCACACGCAGGGCGGCATCCGCCTGCCCGGCTTCCCCCATCTGCTCCGTATACACTACGACCTCCTGTCCAAACCGGTACAGGACATTGAATGCAAGGAACGCGTAGTATGCCGGGAACGGCGCCTCGGTCAGCGGGTTGAACAGGCTGCTGAACATACTCACCCCGCACCGACCGTCATAAAACATGGCACTGTCCACCGGTGCGTGCTGCAGCTCGGCAAACATGGCGGTGCACAGCGCCGCATGCATCCGGGTACCCCGCAGAGTGGGGTTGCAGTTCCACTCATCGCAGGTGGTCTCGGTCTCGGTAAAGCCCTCGGCATCCAGCCGGTGCCGCGCATAGGCGGCAAACATTCCGGTCGAGGGAACCGAATCGTAGCTGTGCCACGAGAAGAAATCCAACGGGCAGTTGTGCGCCTTGACATAGGCAAGGAAATCGTCAAAGAATGTACGGAAGTAGTCAAAGCGGGGGCTGGTAGCGGCATAGGTGGGAACATTCCCGCCCGTGACGCCGTAGAAGCCGCAGGAACCGTACCCACCGATCTTCAGATGCGGGAACTTCTCCTTCAGATAGGTCGATGCGGTGGCGTACAGCTCAAAGAACTGCTCCGCGCTCCCGCGCCACATGGGGTTCTCCATCGGATCGGGGACATTGTCCGGTTCGTTCCAGATCTCCCAGTAGCGGATGGGATAGTGGAAGCCGTCCGCCCAGCCCTCGGTATAGTGCCGGATGATGCCCTCGCATATCTTTGCCCACGCGAGCGAATCACGCGGCGGCCAGATACGTGCCGCGTACACTGCCCACTCATTCTCAATGGTCACGCCCAGTCGGAAGAACGGCTCGGTTCCGCTCTTCATAAGCTCCGTGACCAGCAGGTCGGTAAAGCCAAAGCGGTACGAGGCGGGATCAGCGGGATCAGCGTCCGGATCGGGGAACAGATTGGGGATATCCACAAACCTGCCGCCGCCAAAGTAGCCGCCGACGTCGTGCAGGCGGGAGAAGGGGATCCCCGCCTCAGTCAGGTAGTGGAACATACCGCAGTCATTGCCGCGTGTGGGGGGCTGTCCGATGCCGTGCAGGGGCTTGATGCGTGCGCCGGTATCCGTAAAATCAATGCGTATCATAGTAGGTTCTCCTCTCTTTTCTTTATGGAGGCTGCAAATTATTCAGAGATTCCCATGTGTTTTTCAGAAGCTGAGATCGTTTGGATCAAAGCTGTGCCCGGACGGCTTCTGCCCACCGGGTGCCGTCTCGGCAGTTGTCGGCTCCCATGCGTCCTCCGGGTCAGCGGATGCCGGTTTCAGTGTTACGGCAGAGCCGACCACGTCGGAAAACGCCGCCTGCGGATTCTGCATGAGGATATTCAGCACGGTCATATAGTCCCGGAGCATTTCGCGCGGGGTGATCATGCTGTCCGCCCCTGCCCGTGAGAGGCAGAGATTCAGGAACGCGACCTGTTCCTCGTCCGTGATGCGGGGCTCCCAATTGTAATACTGCGCATACAACTGAGTCACGCGGCGGATAAGTGCCAGCAGTTCATCGTCTGCCAGCCGCCGCAACCGGATGACGGGACCGATAAGATTCCGGAAGCCGTCCAGCGCAAACCGACTGTCACACAGCCTCGATCGCAGTGCCTCGTAGCTGAACAGACCGCGGCGGGTATCCTCCAGGAACTGCGGGGTTCCGCCGAACACGATACCCAATCCAGGCGCACGTCCTTGCAGGGTATCGTTGAACATGGAGAGTATCTTTTCATAGTTGTTCTCGCGGCTGACACGGTGGGTGATCTTATACAGATTGACGCATTCGTCAATAAACACCATGAGTCCCCGATAACCGATGCGCCGCGACAGCGCCGCCCACAGCTTCAGAAAGTCGTACCAGTTGTCGTCATCAATGATGACCGACACCGGGAAGCCCAGCTCCGCTCTCGCCTCGGTCTTGGTTGTATACTCGCCCCGTAGCCACCGGAGGCAGGCGCTCATACGGCTCTGCGTATCGGCTCCGTCAGAGAGATAGGCGCGGTAGTAGGCGGTCACAACGCGGGAAAAATCAAATCCGCCGACAAGAAACTCCAACTCCCGCATGACATCCGCAACCTTCCGGTTCAGCTGTTCAGCAAAGGCAGGGCTGTCCGGTGAGACGCCCTCATGCGTCAGGTCGTCCTGCAGCTGCCCGATCCAGCGGGCAATGATACGGGGCAGTGCGCCGCCGTCCGGCGATGCCTTGGAGGCAAGGGTTTTCATCAATTCGCGGTAGGTCGCCACGCCGGAACCGCCGGAGCCGTACAGCCGCCGCTCGGGGGAAAGATCGGCATCGGCGGTCAGGAAATCGCGCTCCAGTGCATAGCCCCGGATGAGTTGAATCAGGAAACTCTTTCCGCTCCCGTACCGCCCGATGAGAAAGCGCATGGAGCCGCCGCCCTCGCCGATCTGCTCGAGATCGGACAGCAGCGCGGCTATCTCGTCCGCACGCCCGATGGCAATGTATGGCGCTCCCGCACGGGGAACCACACCGGCAGACACCGAGGACAGAAGCGACCCCAGAATGCGCCGGGGAACCTTGATCTGATTGGCAGAATTCATATTACTCATAGGCAAGTCCTTTCACTCATGCTGGTTGCAGAAGCGCGGTAACCGCCGTGCGGTAGTCCTCCATGACGGCATACCCGCCGTCCGTCTCTTCCAGAATGATATCCCCTATATTGCTCCCGACCGCCCATTCATTGATGCGGTCCGCCAGCGCATCGGGCAGGACGCGCAACCGCGCCGCCAGCGCACGCTGTCCGGCACTGTCCCCGGCAAGGGCAAGCCGCAGAAAATCGGCAAGCTCCGGTTCACCCGGGAACAGCGGGGTGCCGTCAGCCGGCAAAGCGTCCGGCTCGGCTTCCGCTGTAGTTTCGGTGGCACACTCGTCTACCGCCGGCGATGCGGCATCCGATTCCCGCACGTCAGGTGCGTTCTCTGCCGTCTCTTCCGCTGTCCCGAACGCCTCGGTCAGAATGCGGGTGGTTTCCCAGGATGCCTGCTCGATGCGCGCGGCATCCTCCTGCGAGACCGGCTTGACAGGCAGGTCATACAGCGCCTCATACGCCGGACGCGGCGGCTCCGCCTTGGGCTTGGGTGCAGCCACCGGCGCGGGAAGCAACGGATCCAGGTATGCATCCAGCGCTTCCCGGACGCACACCGGCAGAGTCATGACCGAGAGCCGGGAACGCACGCCGATATACCGGCGCAGGCGGTTCTCGGTATGCTTGACCATATCCCCGATCAGGAACCGCAGCTCATGCGAGCGCGAAAAGGAGGTGTAGGATACGACCAGTCGCCGCTTGTTCCGGTAGGCGCACAGCGCACCGGTATAGGCATCGCGGATGACCGTAGAGTCCTGCATGGTTATCAGCGGCGGCTTTCCGTCCTGCCTGAGCAGGAGCGGCAGTACCGCGGCAACCGCGCCGGGGATAATCCGATCAAACAGCGCGGCGTTCTCCCCGCCCGCAAACTTGCTCTTACGGTAATCGTACTGGCAACAGTGCCGGAGCAGGATGCGCGCCCCCGTAAGATCCGGCGCGTCGGTTCCCTTCCCTCCGACGGCGGCGGAAAGATAGAATTCCTTCATGCGGCTGATCTGGACAATATCGTCCAGCGCGGGAGACAGGATATCAGCCGGGACGCCCAGCCTGTGAATCAGGCAGAAATCGCACAGCCACTCGCACATATAGTGATCCAGCTGGGGGTAGCGGTGACGGTACGCCATCCAGACGCTCGCCAGGGTACGGCAGACCGTCCCCGCCTCGCCTCTGTCTTCCGCAACGGGAGGCAGGGGCTGGTTGATAAGCTCAAAGACATACAGCAGGATATAGGCATAGTCCGTGTCCGGAAATACGCCGTGCCGCACCTGCTCCCGCCACCAAAGGTACCACGTCTCCTGGCGGCGTCCCATCTGTACATACTGCGGGAAAAAGGAGAAAAACGGCTCACGGGCTGGCTGCTCCGCCGGCGCGGGACGGGCTGCATAAGCAGCAGCATCCTGCACGAACTGGTCAAAATAGCGGTAATCGGATCTCCAGACATACACTTCTACCCGGTGGAGCAACACGCCATCGGCATCGTAGGAAAGCTCCGGAGTGCCGTTTTTTTCTTCACCGGCAGTGTGCGGCGGGACATAGTGCGTCCTGCCAAGCAGGCTGCCGCCCGCGTCTGCCCCATCTGCGGGGTGTGGCGGAAGCGGCACGTCCCGCACCGGGGCGGAGATGTCCGCCGTTCCCGGATTCGCAGCAGGCAACGGTTTGGCGCCGTTTTCCGGCACGGGCAGTTCGATTTCCACGCCGTCCGGCGGGGTACTGCGGCGCGGCAAAGGTGCCTGCCTCCGAGGCTTGTCCGGCAGAAGCCGTGAAATATCCCAAAAGTCATCCAGTTCCCGGTCACGCTCACGCTGTGCGTCCGAACGCTTGTCCTCGTCCGCCATACGGCTCCCCCCTTCCTGCCGATTATCCATCGTATTATTCTACCATACACAGCACGTTTTGTCAACGGGTGTGAAACTTTTTCGGGGAGTAAATTCTCAAAAGTAAATTCTCAAAGTAAATGAACCGTTAATCGTGTCTCCGGCAGCACACAAGCCGTGCACCGAGACGGACACAATGTGTCCACAGCCGGCACGACGCAGCTTATACAGTATCCAGTCGGCGCACCAATTCCTGCACGCAGTCTGCGGACAATCCGGCGTAGCTGATGACCAGCGTATGCGTATCCGCCGCAGGAGGAACGGCATAGTAGTCACGCAGAGAGCGTACCCGAACCCCCCGCTCCGCCAATGCCGCACACAGTGCAATATCCGACAGAGTCGTGCGCAGATGCAGAAGGAAGTGCAATCCGCCGTCTGCCGCAGACACGGTATAGCGTTCTGCCAGCGGAGAGGCGGCAAGCGCGGCAAGCAACGCGTCCCGTACCCCACGGCACCGGGTGCGCATCCTGCTGATGTGCCGCGCCAGTGAGCCATCCGTCATGAATGCCGCTAAAATATACTGCTCCGGCACCGATACGGGACAGGACAGAAAACCCAGCCGTTCCCGGTACGCCCGGCTGACGTCCGGCGGCAGGACTGCATACCCGATCCGCAGCGACGGCGCAACCGTCTTGGAAAAAGTGTTGACATAGATCACCCGCCCCGTGCCGTCCATGCTTTGCAGGGACGGAATGGGGCGTCCCTCCATGCGGAATTCGCTGTCATAATCGTCCTCGATAATGTAGCGATCGGAAGCACCTGCCAGCCACGCCAGCAGTTCCTGCCGCCGCCCGACCGGCATCACGATACCGGTCGGGAAGTGGTGATTGGGCGAGATGTGCAGGATATTCACGCCGGCCGTCTCCAGTGCGTCCGGCGTAACGCCTGCCGCATCAAGCGGCAAAGGCACTACACGCGCACCGTTTTGTCCGTACAGACGGGCGATCAGCGGATAGCCGGGATCCTCCACACCAAACACATTATCCCGTCCCAAAAAGGTCAGCAGCGTCGCGTAGAGCTGCTCGTTTCCGGCACTGACCAGAATATCCTCCGCCTCGGCGCGGATGCCCCGACTTTCGTACAGGCTGTCCCGGATGGCACCGCGCAGGGCGGGCAGTCCGTTATAGTCCGTTCGGCGGAGCAGTGCCTGCCCCTCCTCGCGCCAGACACGGCGGGACAGGCGATTCCATACCGACAGGGGAAACAGGTCGGGCGGCACGCGGTTCTGGATCAGGTCAATCACATCGTCCGGCTGTTCGGTTTGTTCGGACACCGGGCAGTCTGCTATACCCAAAGGGGGCGGGACAGCCGACGCCGGATGCATCTCCCACTGCTCCACTTGGGCGACATAGTAGCCGCGGCGCTGTTCGGATACCAGATACCCCTCCGCGAGCAACTGGTCATACGCCGCCATGACCGTCACCACGCTGATCCCCCATGCGGCGGCGGCGCAACGCTTGGAGGGCAAGCGGCTCCCGGCGGGCAACCGTCCCTCCAGAATATCCCGGCGTATACAGCCGGTCAGCCGATCGTACAGCGAGCGTCCCGGCGCACCGGTAAGGTCGTATAAAAACATGGCACACACCTCACGGACGGCACTTCCGAATATTCAGAGGTGCCTTTTGATTCTCACGTATCTGGTATTATGAAAATAAAGATTTTTGGTGCTTTACAGAATACCATTTCGGATTATAATAGATCCAATCACGGAATGCAAGTACTATTTTGTGAACTTTCCGGAACGGAGGAATCAACAACATGAAAGAAATGAGAGAGAGAAGAACCGGGCGGCAGGCTACCGTCTGGCTGTGTACCACCGCCATTCTGATGGCAATGAACATCGCCGTGTGTCCGGCAAGCGTGCCGGTTCCGGGCGGGCATTTTTATCTGAACGATATCATCATCTGCACGGCTGCCATCCTCATGGATCCGCTGGCGGCGTTCATGGTCGGCGGCGTCGGCGCCTTTCTGGGAGATATGATCTTCTACCCCCTGCCCATGTTCGTGTCTTTGGTCACGCACGGTCTGCAGGCGGTCGTAATATCGGTGTTCGCACATTATGTTCTGAAAAAAAAGCCGGTACTTGCGTCCGGCATTGGCGTCAGTCTCGGTGCTGTCATTATGGTAGCCGGCTACACCTTTGGAAAAGCGTTCATTTACGGCACACCTGCCGCTGCCATCGACAAACTGCCGTTTGAGATTCTGCAGGCAGTGGTCGGCGCGATTGCCGGAATGCTGCTTTGCTGGAAATGCGGCGTCCGCAAGCTGTATAACAAACTCTGCGGAAAGAACAGTTGACACTATCCGGCGGCTTTTCGCTTTGCCGGAAGTGCCGCCGCCCGGGAAGACGCCTGCGAGCACTCTGCTTTATTTTTCTGTTCCCCCCTTGACAAGGTACGCCCGCTGTGGTATAATGACCGCGGATTGTGATAACCCATATTATCTGAAGAATACCCAAAGAAACGGAGACACAAAGTTATGAAGAGAATCAAGACACTGAACACGCGGAATCTCTGCCAGAGCGCCAAGAACGGCGGTTGCGGCGAGTGCCAGACCTCCTGCCAGTCCGCCTGCAAGACCAGCTGCGGCGTTGCCAATCAGTCCTGCGAAAATCAGGCTTCCAAGGCGAAGAAGAACTGACAGGTGCCAGAAAATGCCGTCCGGACGGGCGGCATTTTTTTGGCTGTCTGTACAGGCAAGGAAAATGTAAGGAGAACGCTCAAATGCTACACCAGTATAAACTGAACGGCTACAACATCGTGCTGGACACCTGCTCCGGCGCTGTCCATGCAGTGGACGATGTCGCCTATGATATGATTGCCGCATGGCAGAGCACCGACCGTGAAACACTCATCCGGCAGATGCTGAGCCGGTACGCAGACCGCCCGGATGTGACCGAGGCGGATCTGCGCGACTGCGCCGATGACATCGCTGCGCTGGAGGCTGACGGTCAGCTGTTTACGCCGGATACCTTCGCGCCCATGGCAGGAACTTTCAAGGAACGTTCCGGCGATGTAGTCAAGGCGCTGTGCCTGCACGTCGCGCACACGTGCAATCTGAACTGCTCCTATTGCTTTGCCAGTCAGGGAAAATATCACGGAGAGCGGGCACTGATGAGTCTGGAGGTCGGCAAGCGGGCAATCGACTTCCTGATTGAAAACTCAGGGACACGGCACAACCTGGAGGTCGATTTTTTCGGCGGCGAACCGCTGATGAACTGGGAGGTCGTCAAACAGATCGTTGCCTACGCCCGTTCGGTCGAGAAACAGCACAGCAAAAACTTCCGCTTCACGCTGACAACCAACGGAATGCTTATCAATGACGAAGTAATCGAATTTGCAAACCGCGAAATGAGCAACGTGGTGCTGAGTCTGGACGGGCGTCGCGAGGTTCACGACGCAACCCGCGTGGACTATGCCGGGCACGGCAGCTATGACCGCATTGTGCCGAAATTTCAGAAGCTGGTCGCCGCGCGGGGCGGCAAGGGCTACTATATGCGCGGCACCTTCACGCACCGCAACCCCGATTTCACAAAGGATGTTCTGCACATGGCTGACCTCGGTTTCACGGAACTGAGCATGGAGCCGGTCGTGGCTGCACCGGACGATCCCATGGCACTGACGCCGGCAGATATCGAGATAGTCAAGCAGCAGTACGAGCTTCTTGCGACGGAGATGCTTCGCCGCGAACGCGCAGGCAAGCCGATTACCTTCTACCACTACATGATCGACCTGACCGCCGGTCCCTGCATTTACAAGCGCATTTCCGGATGCGGTTCCGGAACCGAATACATGGCGGTCACGCCGTGGGGAGATCTGTATCCCTGCCACCAGTTCGTCGGCGAGGAGGCATACAGGCTCGGGAATATATGGGACGGCGTGACCAACCGGGAACTGCGCGAGGAATTCCGCGCCTGCAATGCCTACGCGCGCCCTGAGTGCGCCGACTGTTGGGCAAAACTGTACTGCTCCGGTGGCTGTGCCGCCAATGCCTACCATGCATCCGGCTCCATCCGCGGCGTATATAAGCCGGGGTGCGAACTGTTCCGCAAGCGTATTGAGTGCGCCATCATGATGAAGGTTGCCGAGGAGCAGGATCGGGAAAGCGCTGCATCCGAGACAACGGATAACGCCTGAACTATGAACACGCCGATCGCTGATTTCGTCCGGAACTACGCCGCGCGCAATCCCGTCCGTCTGCATATGCCGGGGCACAAGGGGCGCGAACTGCTTGGCTGTGAGGCTCTGGACATCACCGAGATCCCCGGCGCGGACGAACTGTATGTGGCGGACGGCATCATAGGGGAAAGCGAGCGGAATGCCGCAGGGCTGTTCGGCACCGGCGCTACGCTGTACTCCACGGAGGGCTCCAGTCAGTGCATCCGGGCTATGGTGTACCTGGCGGCGCTGAACGCCCGCGACGCACACGCGCGGAATCCGTATATCCTTGCCACCCGCAACGCGCACAAGACTTTTCTCTATGCGCTGGCGCTGACCGACCTGGATGTTCGCTGGCTGGTATCGGCGGAAACGGATTCGTTGTGCGCCTGCCGCATCACGGCAACAGATGTAGCGCACGCTTTACGTGAAGCGCCGGAGCCGCCGGCTGCCGTGTACGTCACGTCGCCGGACTATCTGGGCAATCTCCTCCCCGTCCGCGAGATCGCCGAGGTCTGCCATGCCGCAGGCGTCCCTCTCCTTGTGGACAACGCCCACGGCGCTTACCTGCGATTCCTCCCGGAGGACAGGCACCCCATCTCGTTGGGGGCGGATTTATGCTGTGATTCCGCGCATAAAACGCTCCCTGCACTGACCGGAACCGCTTACCTGCACGTCTCCCGCACGGCACCGCCGCTGTTCGCGGCCGGTGCGCGGGATGCGCTGGCTTTGTTCGGTTCGACCAGCCCCTCCTACCTGTTGCTGGCATCGCTGGATCTGTGCAACCGATACCTGGCGGACGGGTTCCGCAATGCGCTTGCGGAACGGGTAGGACAGGTTGCCGCAGTACGGGCAGCATTGCGCACCAACGGCTGGGATGTGGAGGATACGGAACCCATGAAACTGACCCTGCGTGCTCCGTCCGGACTGCCGGGCACCAGGCTGAACGAGAATCTGCGGCGCGAGGGCATTGTCTGCGAATATGCGGACCGGGAATACCTTGTCATGATGCCGTCTGTCGATACCACCGGGCAGGAGCTTGACCGACTGATCTGCGCGCTTGGAGACTGCCCCTTGCCGCGTTCCGGCGCACAGACGGCTGACGGCGCGTTTTCCTGCCGCCTGCCTGCCGCACAGACAGCCATGCGGGTGCGTGAAGCGATTTTCGCGCCCGCCGAAACGGTATCCGTTGAGGATGCCGAGGGGCGCATCTGTGCGGCTCCGACCGTCAGCTGTCCGCCTGCTATCCCCATCGCCGTTTCCGGAGAAATAATCACCCGCGCCCATATCCGCCTGTTTGCGCATTACGGCATCCGGCGTGTGTCGGTCGTGCGCAGCCGATAAAACATCCCCCATACCGTCCTTGACCGGATGGTATGGGGGATGTTTACTGCAATACTTCTATAGCAGTTTCCATAATAGCAGTCATCCTTGGCAATCGTAGAAAAAATGGCACAATATGTGGTAGAAAGGTGAGAAAAATGCCACACGCTGAGTGCCGGGCTACCGATTATCCCTGAAGTGCTTCACGCGTTCAAGGCTTGCTGACGATGCTTATTCTAATCTCGCGCCGGTCGTCAAGGATATCGTCCTCGGTGAATTTGGCAAAGAGTATCTCCTTCGCGCCGGTACGCTCGCGGTCGTAGGTGAGAAAGATCTCGTTTCCTAAGAAGTCGGCATCGGGGTAGGAAAGATCGCAGCGTGAATCAATGCAGCGGGTTTTCCATGTCTCGCCGTCGTCGTCAGAGAGACAGAGAGTCATGTTTGTTCGCGCGGTCGGGTGGTCGTTTCTGACCATAAGCACGCGCCCTGACGGAGTCCTCGCGACAAAGAAGCGTGAACTCGGCGAGGTTATTCTGCTGTTTTTTGCGTCGTCCCATGTGAGTCCGTGGTCGTGAGAGACAGACTCGGCTAAGTCGCCTGTGTTCATCGTGCGTGCGAACATACGAATATCACCGTTTTTCTTCTCATAAGCCATTGCCTCATCGAAGGGCGATGGTATTTTTCTTGCGCCATAGTGGCGGACGAAGGTAGCACCGTCATCCGATGAAACGCTGTAGCCGTAGCGATCGGACATCTGATCGTAGTTGAAGCAGAGCCAATCGCCTGTGCTCATAACAAGCGGCTTGCAGCGCAGAAAGCCCTTGCCGGCATACCTCGGCTTTGAGAAAACGAGCTCGTCAGCATCCGGGTGTTCGCAGACCGAGACCCACATCGCGTGGACGTAATCATCGAAGATGATTCCATCGACGTCATATCCGGGATTTATCTTGGAGCCGTCTGGGTTCCTGAGATCCGGCTTTGTGTCATTCTGCATCCAAAAGACGAAGAGTCTGCCGTCGGGCGCGGTAAACAGCTGAATATCCAGCGCGTGGACGAAGCGCTCACGGTTCGATGGAATGACCGCGATCGGCTCCGACCAGGTGTTTCCAAGGTCGTCGCTCTTGATCAGAAGGTTGAAATTCTCAATGTGCGGCTCTCTTGTGCCGCCGGAGTACCAAGCTAGGAAGATTCGACCACCCTTCGTTATCGCGATCGTCGGGCAACCCTGGAATTTTCGGATGTGTTCGTCTGTGAATCGCTCGTCTGTCGGGTAGTTTATAAAGTCGCAGGCAATCTTTGACGCAGTAGGTTCGATCATGGTTACCTCCAGAATGTTCACATATGCAAATTCAGTTCATTTTATGAGAATATTATGGCATATCGGACAATAACATGTCAAACAATTTCAAAGTCGATTGCCACCGGAATGTGTAGTGTTACAATTATAGGCAAAAGTCCGGCACCAGGCACTCCCATTTGCGCAACCGCCTTATCCGTGTGTGTTTTGTGCGTCTCCCTGTGCTATATTGTACTGCTTTTTCTGTAATTGTCAAGGGTGACTATCATTTTGGAAATTGCTATAATACACGGCTGAGAGCTGAGATATGGGCGGTTACGATCAGATCACCCGCACCCGCACAACACCGGTCAGAGCGGCAAGGTCGTCCGCAACATTTGCGGGAACCGCGCCGGTGATATCAAACATGGTGTAGGCGGCGTTCCCGCGCGACTTGTTGGTCATGTTCTCAATGTTCAGCCCGGCGGCGGAGAGCACGCCGGTCAGCAGATTCAGCATGCCCGGTACATTCTCGTGCAGGACGCATATGCGGGCACTGCCGGAACGGGGCATGGATACGGCAGGAAAGTTGACACTGTTCTTGATGTTTCCGTCGGTCAGGTAGTCATCCAGTTCCATTGCCGCCATGACTGCACAGTTGTCCTCCGACTCTTCGGTCGAGGCACCCAGGTGCGGAATCAGGATGGCGCCGGGGACGCCTATCATGTCCGGTGTAGCGAAATCGGTCACGTACCGATGCACCTTGCCGGACGCAAGCGCTTCCTTCATGGCGTCAGAATCCACCAGTGAGTCACGGGACAGATTGATAATCTTCACGCCGTCCCGCATCCCGGCAATGGCATCGGCATTGATCATGCCCTTGGTATCGGCGGTCGCGGGAACGTGGAGCGTGATATAGTCCGCGGAAGCGTAGATCTCATCGTAGGATGCGGCGCGGCAGATGTGATGGTCAAGATTCCATGCACCCTCTACACTCAGGTACGGGTCACAGCCGATAACCTCCATCCCCAGCCGCACGGCTGCATTGGCAACCATACCGCCGATGGCACCCAGTCCGATAACGCCCAGCACCTTGCCCTTAATTTCGTTTCCGGCAAAGCGGGACTTGCCTTTCTCCACCGTTTTTGCGGCGTTTTCGTCGCCTGCCAGCGTTCGGACCCACTCGATGCCGTCCACAATATCACGGGAGGCAAGCAACAGGGCGCACAGCGCCAGTTCCTTGACGCCGTTGGCATTGGCACCGGGCGTATTGAACACCACAACGCCTGCCTTTGTGCAGGCGTCCAGCGGAATGTTGTTGACGCCGGCGCCCGCCCGCGCGATGGCGAGCAGCTCCGGGTTGAAGTCCATCTCCAGCATATTTGCCGAACGCACCATAATGCCGTGCGGCGCATCAAAATCCGTCCCGATTGCGTACAGCGCCGGGTCGAGCCGGTCGGTTCCGACCTTGGCAATCTTATTCAGAAGCAGTATGTTTTTCATGACAGTTCCCTTTCTTCGTGCGCTCACGCCTTGGGATTATCGGCAGCGAATTTCTTCATGAATGCGACCAGCGCCTCCACGCCCTCGTAGGGCATGGCATTGTAAATGGAGGCACGCATCCCGCCGACCGAGCGATGACCCTTGAGGTTCTTCAGCCCGGCGGCAGAAGCCTCAGCGGCGAATTTCTTGTCCAGATCCGCGTTGCCCGTGACAAATGTCACGTTCATCATGGAGCGGGAATCCTTCCGCACCGGGGCAATGTAGTAGTCCTGACCGTCCAGGTAGCCGTAGAGCAATGCCGCCTTTTTTTCATTGCGTGCTTTCATTTCATCCAGCCCGCCGATGGACAGCAGCCAGTCCGCAACAAGCCCCAGCATATAGATGGTATAGCAGGGCGGCGTGTTGTACATGGAGTCGTTATCCGCCATGGTTTTCCATTCCAGCATAGTGGGCATAGCCGGCTCGGCATAGTCCAGCAGATCCTCCCGGACGATGACGACCGTTACGCCGGCGGGCGCCATGTTCTTCTGCGCACCGGCGTAAATGACGCCGAAGCGGGACACATCAACCGGCTCGGACAGAATACAGGAAGACATATCCGCAACCAGCGGAATGCTTCCCGTATCGGGAATGTAGCCGTATTTGGTGCCGTAGATGGTATTATTGAAGCACATGTGTACGTATGCGGCATCGGGACGGATCATATCCCGCGTGACGGTTGGGACATAGCTGAAATTGGCATCCTTGGTGGTGGCGGCGCACACGACGTCATACCCCAGCTTCTGCGCTTCCTTGAATGCCTTACCGGAGAACTGCCCCGACACAAAGTAATCCGCTTTTCCGGTGCGACGGATCAGATTGAGGGGCACGGCAGCAAACTGCGTAGACGCCCCGCCCTGCAGGAACAGTACCTTATAGTTGTCAGGAATGTTCATCAGCCGACGCAAATCGGACTGCGCCTTCTCTATAATGGCTTCATAGTCCGGAGAGCGGTGGCTCATCTCCATGACAGACATTCCGGACGTGCCATAGCAAACCAATTCGGACGCCGCGCGCTCCAACACGGGAAGGGGGAGCATGGAAGGACCTGCCGAAAAATTGAATACTCTGTTCATATCGTTACCTCCGTTGACAGATGTTGACAGCAATTCGTGGGAAACGCCCGCGCCGCACGCACTATGCGGAGCGCCGTATGACGTTTATTATATCGCATTTGCAAGTGAATGTCAATAGAGTTTGCATAAAAAGTGATAATTTATCCGTTTTTCGTCAGATTCAGCCCAAACTTTAACCGAGCAAATCGCAAAAATTGCAAAACGGGACTACTTCGCCAAGGCGTCCCGCACGGAACGGGCAACCTGTGCGGCGGTCAGTTCAATGCCCGCATCCGTCAGATGGATGAGATCATCGTCGCGGATCAGGTGCTGCATATCAGGTGCAATGAGACTGTACAGGTCATTGATCTGTACCCCCAGCGGGTGCAGGACTGCGACGGCGGCGGCGTTGTACGCCCGGACACGTTCTATATCATGCCCCCACATTTCAGGTCGCGGGGGCGTGGTGGTGGCAAAAATGACGCGCGGGCAGTAGCCTTGCAGGATGCGGGCAATGCGCACCAACGCATCGGTATAACGGGGGAGCGGCGTAAACGGTCCGTCTCCGAACAGGTCACACATATCCCACAGTCCATTGTTCCAATGGATAACATCTGCCGTTTCAAGCTCCGCCTTATAATCAAAGCAGGTACGCAGTGTATAGGATGTGAAACGCCCGTTATCCTCGGACTGCCAAACGGCAATATCCGGAGCAAGCAGAGCAGGCACGCGCGTACCGTACCCCAGCAGGCGTATGGAGTCACCAAGCAGGACAGCTTTTTTCATGAAGAATACCTCCCGATTCATTTTGGGCAGCCTCGGAGTATTCCGCCGCGCACTGCGCGAAATACTATTCAGAGGTTCCCCTGCCCCTACATTGTACCACGGATATTTCGCGCTGTCAAGGAAACTTTTTACTCTTATGCGGTTTACAAGGGCTTCCCGGCAGAAGTCTCCTTCCCTTCTCCCGTACACCGAAAGCCCCCTTTCCTGCCGGAAAGGGGGACGAAAAGCCGTGTAAATATGGCACGGACCCGTCGGTATCGTTCCGGTCGCGGTTTATCTGCCGGAACATCCGCCGCGACAGCCACTCTGCCCGCCGGGTGACTGCACGGCACAGCCCGTATCGTAGGCAGGGTTGCAGGCGTAGAAATTACGTCCGTCAAGCCCCTCCTGCGTGATGCGCAGAGCATCGGCAAAGCGCTGATAATGGACAATCTCCCGTTCACGCAGGAACTTGATGGGGTCGCGCACATCCGGATCATCGCACAGGCGCAGAATATTATCATAGGTTACACGCGCCTTCTGTTCTGGGGCAATCATATAAGAATAAACTTTTCAGAAATTCCAGTGAATTTCGATGGGAACATTCCGTGTTCCGGGAATTCTCTTGCCAACTGATATATAATCAATCAGCGTTTCCGCGATTTCACGGTTCAGATGTTCCAGGTTTGTGTATTGTTCGATCAGTTCGCGGCGATTGTCTCCGACCGCGATTTTTTCGTCGATTTCGGCTAACTGCTTTTCTCCGTCCGAGCATACACGTTCAAGACGTTCTTTTTGCACGGTAAAGTCTTTCGACAGCTCCACAAAATCACTCTCGGTTATCAGCCCCTTTACCTTATCCATGTACAGCTCCCTGATACCTTTCGCATATTCCTCGATTTTTTTGCGGTATGCCGCAAGATCGGAAAGTATGCGTTTTTTCTGCGACTGTAAGTTGTCGCAAAACTCAATGTTCTGCTCCAATTCGTCCTTGTCAAGATACTCTGCGGATAGCCTGTTCAGTTCGGCAATTACCATCCGCTCCAATCGGTCAACCGAGATAAATGCGCCCTCGCAAGCGTCCTTTGCCACATGGCGGTTGGAGCATTGCAGATAATGCTTTCCACCGTGATCGGGCGACGTTTTGGATGAACGCATGACATACCCACAGTTTGCACAGCGGGCTTTTCGCGCGAACAGTCCGATTGTACCAACGTCAAACGGCTTGGCACGTTCCGCAATCATTTTCTGCACTCTGTTCCACAGCTCGCGGTCAATGATCGGTTCGTGTGTCCCCTCAACAATGTACCATTCACTTTTCGGGCGCGGCTTGTTCTTCTTGGTCTTATAAGAAATACTGCCGTATTTCCCCTGTACCATGTTGCCGATGTAGATTTCGTTAATCAGCATATCGGAAATCGCAAAGTATTTCCAAAGGGTGCTGTTTTTCATGGTCGGCTGCTTATAACGTAAGCCTTGCTGACGTTTGTATTCGGTTGGATTGGGTATGCCCCTGTCATTGAGCATACGGGCGATTGCGGTTTTGCCGTAACCTTGCGAAAATAGGGTGAATACCTCACGCACGACGGCGGCAGCTTCCTCGTCGATAATCAAATGCCCCTTTTGGTCGGGATCCTTTTTGTACCCGTACAGGGCAAATGCGCCGATGTGAAAACCGTTCTCTCGTCTGTTCGTCAGAACGCTTCGGATGTTGTCCGACATATCCTCAAGGTACCATTCGTTGACAAGTCCATTGATCTGTCGTGACTTTTTGTTTCCTTTGTTGGCAGTATCGGCGTTGTCAACAATGCTGATAAAGCGAATACCCCAAATCGGGAACAAGCCGTGTATGTACTTCTCAACGAGTTCAAGCTCGCGTGTAAAACGCGATTGTGTCTTGCAGAGGATAATATCAAATCTCCGCTGTTCTGCGTCATGCAGCAGACGATTGAATTCAGGGCGACGTCTGTCAGACCCCGTATAGTCGTCGTCGCTGTAAATGTTGTAAAGCTCCCACCCCTGTTCCATTGCGTACTGCAACAGCATAGCTTCGCGTCCCTCGCTTCGTAATAGCTGATTCTGCCATTCCTCATTATTGAGATAATAGGTGTTGAATTTCTCTATGTGATCTATCAAAGAGCCTTCGCCGTCGCCCAAGTCCTGCCGCCCCTCATACTGTTCGGGCTTGCCGTCAAGGGTGAAGTCAAGACGGAATTTTGTTTTATCGTACCCCGGAGTGTCTTTGTTCTGCGCGTCAAGAGCTTCAAACAAAGTGTTAGCGCGGGATAGGGGCATTGTTTCGCCGTCGCGGAGCTTGCCGTTTTCACTCCAAATGATCGTAACCGTCGGCTCTCCTTTCGGGTCAAGTTCGGGGGCTTCGGCTTCGCGCTCCTTTTGAAATTCCGCAAGGTGTGCGTCAATGCTGTCTATGATCTCGGCAGCAGTTACACGTATCGTTTCAAGGGAGCTTTTCAGTTCCGCCATTTCGCGTCCGCTGCTCCAACCCGCAACGTAGCCGAAAGAATAGTCCGACGTGTCAAGCCCGTAATGCTGACAGACGGTATAGGCAACGCTTTCCGCTTCTACCTCGCGGGTGCGTTTGTCAGGTCTGCTTTCTCATTTCTCGGCGGAAGCATTCAGGTCAATATCGTGTAGCTTTGCGTGTGCGATTTCGTGTATCGCCGTTTTCAGCGTTTGCAGCTCGCTCATACCCTCGTCAAGCGCAATTCGCTTGTCCTCAAGGTGATAATAGCCGTGTGCGCCGCCCGCAATCTGTTCAAAAGCAATCGGAACGGGAGAGGTCTTTTCAAGTGCGGCAAAAAAGTCCTTGTAATTTTCTACGTTGCCGAACAATTCATTTGCTCCAAGCGTCGGCAGCTCTTTTCCCTCGGTCTGCGAAACGTCGTAGACACATACCACCTTAAAGGCGGGTACGGTGATCTCCTTTACCTCCGTAATCGGCTTGCCGTCCTCACCTATAATCGGCTTCTTTGTTTCGGGATCGAGCTTTTCCGCTTCGGTCTTGATTTTATACGGCGCGGGGGCGAAAATGCGTATGCCTTGCTCGCCTTTCTTTACGCTTCGTTCGATTCCTTTTCCTTTCCATGCGTTAAAGCCCATAACAAGTGAAGCGTCGGGCTTCTGCAAGGCAATCAGCACCGTATTGTTAAAACTGTAATTGTGGAATTTCGACATGACGTTCAGATACTCTTTGAAACGCTCACTATTGAATAAATCCGCAATGCCTTGTTCCAAGCGGTCGGTAATTTCTTTTAGCTTTCCATTCTGGTCTGTAGCCGTAGGAATGATCGGTTTTACGGGTACGCCCGTTTGCTCGGTCATACCATCGGTTGTAGTTTTCTGTTCGTCCATAAAATGCTCCTTTCGCTTTTTTATATAAGGGTTTGGGAATACTCCAACAAGCGAAAATCCCCGTTCTGCGCTTATAGCACAACGGGGATTTGACGGAAATGGGTACCCATTTCCTATGCTTGCTGCGTTTCTTTCGTTACCTCGTTTTCTCTATGCGATAGTTGACATATTTGCCGCCTGTGTCGGAGAGCAACACGGTTCCGTCGTATGTTTTGCCCGTCTTTGGAGAATACAGCTTTTTGACCTTTGCTTTGCCGTTCTCCAACAGTTCGGCGGCAATTTTCGGCGTGAATTTCACCTTGCGTTCTTCAAAGAAGCGGTCATTTTTCCACATCACAAAGCCACATTCACGATTAGAGCAATAATAGTTCTTCCTGCCCTCAAAAACGGGTTCACCGCAACGGTGACATTTGCCGACAATGGGTTTTTCCTCTTTGAAAAGTTCCTTGTCGGAAAGAAAAGGATATGCCTTTACAAGCTCCCGCGTCATATCCTCAATGCCGAGCATAAAACTGTCGGCGTCGGCTTTGCCTTTTGCGATCTGCGTCAAGCTGTTTTCCCATTCTGCTGTCAACTTCGGGCTTGTCAGCACGTCAGGGAGAACGCACACAAGGTTGTTGCCGTCTTTGGTGGGGATAAGCTGTTTTCCTTTTCGCTCTGCAAATCCCGCGCTGACGAGCTTTTCAATGACGGCGGCGCGTGTGGCGGGAGTACCAAGCCCGCGACGTTCTGCGTCCTCGTCGGTGCCCTCGTTGCCCGCACGTTCCATAGCCAACAGTAATGTATCTTCGGTATGTGATTTTGGCGGGGTTGTGGTATGCTCGGTAATGCTTGCGGCGGGAGCGTCAAAACGTTGTCCCTCGGTAAAACTCGGCAAGTTTTTTTCGCTCTCTGTGTCCTCGTCGGGCTTCTGTTTGAGTGTGTCGCGGTATCGTCGTTCAAGCCCTTTCCAACCGTCACAAAGTATTGTTTTTCCCGTTGCTGTAAATTCGGAATCCGCACATTTGAAAACCGCCTTGACCGATTCGTAAATATGCGGCACGGCGGTTGCAAACAGCAAACGCGCACCAACAAGAGTTAAAATATTTCGCTCGGTTTCGGGAAGTGTCGAAAGCTCGGTCTTTTCAAACTCGGTTGTGGGAATGATCGCGTGGTGGTCTGATACCTTTTTACTGTCAAGCACACGGGAGAGATCGGGGGCAAAATCCGCGCCTTTCATAAATGGTAGTTTTGCCGCGAGCAAAGTGGCGACGCTTGCCGCCGTTTCGCTCATATCCTCGGTAAGATAAGAGCTGTCCGTTCTCGGATATGTAAGCAGACGTTTTTCATAGAGAGCTTGCGCGAGATCAAGGGTCTGCTTTGCTGTGTAGCCGTACAGTTTGTTTGCTTCTCGCTGTAAGGTGGTAAAGTCAAAGAGCTTGGGCGGCGTTACTGTCTTTTTCTCACGGCTGACCAATACGCAAACCGCGCTTGAAGCTCGGCAAGCGTCTTTGAGTTCGTCTGCTTTTGTCTTGTTGGGGATCCTTTCGCTTGTCGCTTCGGCATCGTCAAGAGTAAGGCGCACAAGATAATATTTTTCTTTCTTGAAATTCATAATCTGTGCTTCACGGTCAACAAGTATTTTTAAGGTCGGCGTCTGCACCCGCCCGACATTCAACGTCTTGTGATACAGGCAAGAAAAAAGACGTGTCGCATTGATACCGATAATCCAATCCGCCTTTGCCCGACACAGGGCGGAAGCATAAAGCGCGTCATATTCTGCGCCGTGCTTCAGATCGGCAAAGCCAGCGCGGATAGCGTCGGCTTCCATAGAAGAAATCCAAAGGCGGCGCATAGGCTTTTTACAATCCGCCATGTTGTACACAAAGCGGAAAATCAACTCACCCTCACGTCCTGCGTCGCAAGCATTGATGACCTCGGAAACGTCTGCGCGGCGCATAAGCTCTTGCAGGATTCCGAATTGCTTGCCCTTGTCGGCGGCAATCGTATATTGCCATTCTTTCGGGAGAATGGGAAGCGTGTCATAGCTCCATTTTGCGTACTGTTCGCCGTAAGCGTCAGCCGCCGCAAGTCCCACCAAATGACCGACGCACCATGAAATGATGCAGTTGCCGCCCTCTATATATCCGTCCTTTCTGCCGTCCACATTCAGCGCGGCGGCGATATTCTGCGCAACACTCGGTTTTTCTGCGATAATAAGCTGTTTCAAAAATTGCTCCTTTCCAAACGAAAAAGACAGCCTTTTTTGATGGCTGCCTTTTCGCAAAAACATATTAAATTTCAGAATTGACTCGGTGCATACCGTATTGTGACGATATGTACCTCTTTCTTTTCTTTCAGCACACGATAGACGATGATATAACGCTTTACAAACAGTTGACGGTAATCGCTGTTTGCATAGGCACCGATACGTCTGATTGCACCGCGTTCGGGAAGATACTCCAGGCTGTATATGGCTTCTTCCAAGGTGTCTATCATATTGCTTGCAATCGTCGGCTCTGACAGGTTGTTTGCAATATATTCGTATATACCGTCCAGGTCCCGATACGCGCGTGCATAGAGCTTGACAGTGTATTTATCCAAAATGCTTTTTCCGTAAAGCCGTCAGGGATTCTCTTGCGTCGAGAAGTACACCGTCTTTTTCAAATTCCGCTTCGGCGTCGCTGATCGCCGCATCGGTTTTTGCCGTTTCTATCAATTCTTCGTATGCTTCAATGCTCATAACAACAAGATCGCCGTAACCGTTTTTCGTGATAAACAGCGGCTCTTTTTTTGCATGGCAAATCTCGGAAATCTCGTTCGTATTCCGTAAGTCTGTAATCGGTCTGATTTGTGGCATATTACACGCCTCCTCTCTGTACATCATTATAGCATTATTCTGTACATTTTGCAAGCGGTCTATGTAAAATCAGGTTGTTAATTTTTTACGTTTCGGTTCCGTCCTCCGTGTCGTCATTTTCACGGTTCATTTCGTCCGCGATTTCTTCAAGTGCCTCGGTGTATTCCTCGTCCTCGTCGTATTCGTCATATTCAAGCTCGGAAAGCTCTGCGCCCTGTGCCGTTTTATTTCCCTGCTTCTTCGGCTTCAATACTTTAAAATAGTAGAATAGTCCGCCACCCGCAAGCACGGCAACGACGATAATTCCGATAATCGTACCCGTACTCAATCCGCTTGCGGGCTTTTCGTTATCGTCTGCGGGCGGCTCGGTTTTATCGGACGGCGTATCTTCCGCACCCTTGCAATCCGTCATTGTTACCTTGCAGACGGGACAAGCGGTGTTGATGTTCCCGACAGTGCATTTATCGGTACAAACACACTCTGCGGGAGCGATGGTCTTGCCGTCCTCGGCTAAAATCTCCATAAGATCGGCTTCATCCACCTGATTCAGAAAATGCACCGTATTCTCACCGTCTGCGGCATGGTCGATGATGATGTAAAAATAATGACCGTTCTTGCTTTTTACGATGATAAACTGCTTCTGCCCGTCGTTTTCGCCCTCGATATTATCCACAAGCGTCATGTTGCCGTCGGGTGTAAAAGCGTTCGGCTGTTTTTCACTGATCGGCTCGTCGTTTGTGGTCTGTTCGGGAACGGTAATTGTCGGCGTTTCGCTCGTGATCTCACCCAGCACGGGTTCCGGACATTCACCGCCATCGCTTGCATAGGCATTGAGTGAAAAGCCACATACAAAAATCAATAGTACAAGCAATGCGCTCGTTATACGAAAAATGGTTTTATTCCTCATAATCGCTGTCCTCCTTGATTTCATTTTCTGTGGGTACTGTCACCATGCCGGGAATCCCGCCGCCCGCAAGCAAAGCGGAAAGCTCGGCAGGGGTCATGTGCATAGACCGCACAAGCTGTACGATTTGCAAATTTTCGGCTTCTGCCTTTTGCGCTTCAAGTGCGCGTAATCTGTTCTGATATTCGCTGATCTTCTCGCGGGTTTTCAGAATATCTCTTTCAATACGGTCAATTTTGTTGTTTGCCATAGGCTGTATTCTCCTTTCAAAAATCATGGGAAAAGGTCGGGGCGGTTGCCCTTTGTCTGCATATACACAAGGTAAGCGTTAAACTGCTCATCATTCAAAAGATAGGCGGTCAGCCCCGCCATATCCTCGCTTGATAGCGTAACATTCAGAATGTAGTAGTTGTACGGCACTTCTACCTCGTATTCGTAGTAAACGGTCGATACCTCACCCGTTTCCTCGTCTGTCACTTCATAGCTTCCCGTGCGTGTTTCGGTACGATAACGCACTTCGGTTTCGGCGGAAAGCGTCAGGCTGTACTGCATATCAAAAATCGTCTGCAAGGTGTCCTGTACTCCCGCACGGGTGTAGTCAAGATACAAAGCTGTCAGAATGGAGGTCAGCACATACGGGTCATGTCCGATACTGTCAAGTGAATAGCGGTACTCGTCGTAGCCGCTGTATGTATGCTCGATATTGTCAATACGGTTTTGCAACGCTGCTTCTTTTGCCTTGTAGTCGGCTTCCGCACCGAGCATATCCGCGTCCTCGGCAACGTAAGAACTTCCGATAACGCTTGACATAGAACCCGTGAAGATAGACACACACGCGGTAACGCCTGCGGAGATCATCACAAAAAGCAGCAGCGCACACACAGCAATCAGAACACCTTTCGGATGCCGTGCAATAAAAGAAACGGTGTTTTTCGTTGCTTCAACCGTTTTCTTTGCGGCTTTGCCCGCATTCTCGGCGTTTTTCTTTGCCGTTTTGATACTGCTTTTCTTCGCCGCTTTTGCGTAGTTGCGTTTGATACGCTGTTTTTGCATATAGCGGGAAAACGGATTGGACGCGGCGATCTGCGGGTTATCCTGCACCGCCTTTTGATACTTGAATTCCGCATTTGCCTTGATTGCCGCTTTTTCGGCTTTGGCGGCGGCGCGATATGGTTTGAGCTTGTGGCTGTGATACCCCTCCTTGAGCTTTCGTTTTCCGAACCTCGCCGCGCTCTCGGCAACTTCTTCGCTTTTGTGTGCCGCTTCCACGCCCGAATTGTCTTTCTCAACCTCGTGAATCTTGCCGTGAACGTACAATTCCGTCTGAACAATGGGGTGCAAGGGGCTTTTGTGCTTGTCCTTTGCGTCGCCCGGCGGCTTGTCCTGTTCTTCAAAGTGAAGCCGCACCTTTGCTTTGCCCGTTGATTCGTCAAAGGTGCGCTCCTTGACGATTTTCTTCTGCTTCGGGATTGCTGCGCTCACTTTGTCGAAACGGTCAGCCGCCATGTCCGATTTACGGATATACTTTTCAAGTTCGGGCGTAGCCCGTTCCTCGTCGGTAAATTGCAGACGGTAGCTTTTCGGCATTTGCGGCTCGCTCATAGTTTCGCACCTCCTATCCGTTCCCGCGCAAGCTCACAATATACGGCGTTCAGTTCGATTCCGATATAGCGGCGGTCGTTCATTACTGCCGCAAGTCCTGTTGTACCGCTTCCGAAAAATGGGTCAAGCACAACGCCGCCACGCGGACAGCCCGCTAAAATGCACCTTTCCGCGAGCTTTGGCGGATAGGCGGCAAAATGCCCGCCCTTGTATGGCACGGTGTTGATGTGCCATACGTCGCGGGCGTTTCTCACAGGGGATATATCCGCGTCGGTGATTGTGCCTGCCGCACGCGCCTGATTGATTTTCTGCACCTTGCCTTGTCCGGGGATTCCGTCAGCATATTTGCCGCCCGCACTGCGCCCGCCCTTATACCGTGCCGCCGTGCTTGCGGCAATCGGTTCGGCTATGGCAAGTGCGTCATAATAATATCGCTTTGACTTTGTGAGCAGAAAGACGTGTTCATAACAACGGCTCGGACGGTCTTTGCAACTTTCGGGCATGGGGTTTGCTTTGTACCAGATAATATCGCTTCGCAAATACCATCCATCGGCGCGGAGCGCAAAGGCAAGAAGCCACGGAATCCCGATCAGATCCTTTTGCTTGCAATCGCCCACGCGACGCGCAAGCGACACGCTTTGTCCGTTTCTGCCTTTTGGGTTCATAGGGTCAAGGTAACTGCCTTTGTTGCCTGTGCCGCAATAGGTGTCAGCGATATTGAGCCAAAGTGTGCCGTCGCGCGTCAGTACACGGCGCACTTCACGGAACACAAGTACAAGCCGACGTATGTATTCTTCGGGTGTGTCCTCGCGCCCGATCTGTGCGTCAATGCCGTAATCGCGTAAGGCATAATATGGCGGGGACGTTACACATGAATTTACGCTTTCGTCGGGAAGCTCGCGGAGTGCGGAAAGACAATCACGGTTGATGATTCTGTTTTCACTCATGATGTTTTTCTCCCACTTCATCGGGTTTGGTCGTCATGACGCGGTATAGCGCGGTATCTTTCGGGAAACGATCAATGAACGGAAGTATGACGTTCCCGTAGAAAATCAAGCCCTCGCCCGCGTCGGCACCCGTCACATACTTCATCTGTCGCGGAGAAATATTCAGTTGCTTTGCAAGAATCGCACGGTCTCCCGCCGCCTGATTGAGCATGAGAATAAAATCGCTGTTTTCAAAGATGTTTTCCACTTCCTTTGACGCAAGCAAATCCTTGACATTCTGCGTCAGTCCCGACGGAATCCCGCCCCACTTTCTGAAACGCTTCCAAATCTCCACCGTATAGGCGGCGGTCTGTTCTTCTTTCAGAAGCAAATGCATTTCGTCGATATAGTATCGTGTTGACTTCTTCGCGTCGCGGTTGACTGTAACACGGTTCCACACCTGATCTTGTACAATGAGCATACCGATTTTTTTGAGCTGCTTTCCAAGCTGTTTGATGTCAAAGCAAACAAGGCGGTTGGTAAGCTCCACATTGGTGCGGTGATTGAAAACATTCAGGCTTCCCGAAACATAAAGCTCCAACGCCGACGCGATACGCATAGCTTCTTGTTCTGGCTGCTTCAAAAGCTCGTTGTAGAGGTCGCCCAAAATCGGCATTTGCGCGGGGGCGGGATTTGCCATAAAGGGGCGGTACACGTTTCTAACGGCGCGGTCAATGACCGTCTTTTCCACGGGTTCAAGCCCCGATTTGCCGCCGACGATCAGTTCACACAGAGAAAGGATAAAGTCGGATTTCAGCGCAAGCGGGTTTTCGTCGTATTCAAGGTTAATATCCATCGGGTTTATGTACTGCGGCTTCCCGTCATTACCGACGCCCGATGGCGAAAGGCGGATTACCTGACCGTGCAAGCGCTCAACCAACGGGAAATATTCCGCTTCGGGGTCACAGATGATAATATCGTCGTCGGTAATCAGAAAAGCGTTTGTCATTTCGCGCTTTGCCGAGAACGATTTACCGCTTCCGGGGGTGCCGAGAATCAGACCGTTCGGATTTTTGAGCTTCTTGCGGTCGCACAGTATCATGTTATTTGACAGCGCATTTAAGCCATAGTACAGAGCTTCGCCCGTCTGAAACAGTTCTTGTGTGATAAAGGGAATGAAAATTGCCGTGCTTGACGTTGTAAGCCCGCGTTGAATTTCGATCTGATTATCTCCGAGCGGAAGACTTGAAAGAAATCCCGCTTCCTGCTGATAATCAAGACGGGTCAAGGCACAGTTGTATTTCTGCGCGATACCCGATACCGCAAAAATTTCATTGTCGAGTTTCTGTTTGGCATCGGCAAGATTGACGACAAGGAAGGTAAGCAGAAACATTCTCTCGTTGCGGCTCTGTAATTCCTGCAACAGATTTTTTGCTTCGTTGCCGAACGTTGCAAGGTCAGACGGAATAATATCCATGTCATACCCGTTGCGCACTGCCTTTTTCTGCTCCTCAATCTTCATCTTGTCAAGATCGGTGATCTTGCGCTTGATGATCTTGATTGCTTCGCCCTGGTCGATACTTCTGACGTGCAGATTGACGATGATTCCCGATTCAAGATCGAGAATGTCCGCAAGCATACGGTCGTTCAGTTCGGGAGCGAGGATTTGCAGGAAGGACACCGCGCCGAGCTTCCGTCCCATGCGGAACGTGCGTCCCTCACCGAAACGGAACGAGGATGGCGCGATAAAATCCTTTGTGGACAGTCCCGACGGGGCAAGCATATTCCAGGAGAACCGGAACGGCTCGCCGTCCGGGTGCATTGCTCCATGCAGCACCTCCAAACGATCATAGCCCGTCATGGGCTTTGCCGCCACGCCAAGCACCTTGAAATTGCCTAAAATATCGGTTTCAATGCGGGCAAGCCGCGCCCTTGCCGCCTTGATGTTTTCTGCTTCCACGGAAAAGGTAATGTATTTCGCTTTGACAATGCCGTTATTGCCTTTGGAAAGCTGACTTTTCAGCATATCCGCGTATTCTGCGCGTATGCCGTCAAAGTCGTCGCCACGCGGCGGAATCTCAATCGCTTTTTCGGCTTCGTCGCCCCTTGCGCCCTGATTGATGAAAGAAAGCTGCACCGAAACAGAAGCGTCAAAATAATTGAGAAAATCGCACCAATGGTCGAATATCGCGCTTTTCTCGTCGGGCTGCGCAAGCTGATAATTTATATCCTCAAACTGTACGCATTTGCTGTATTTTCTCCCGCCGATATAACAAACGCCGTCGCGGTACATCCGCCGATACGGAATTGTCTGTTGTGCGGATTTCTTTTTGCCGTCGCCTTTGGCGCGTTTGATTACGGCGGCAATCTGACCTTGCTCCGCGCGGGTGAGTTTACGGTTTTGTATTTGCGTCTTTGTTTTTTGTACCGTTGACAATATGAGATACCTCCTTTTCAAGATTTCTTTGCCGTTCGAGGACGGCATAAAAATTCTGCGTCTGATACGGTCGCTCTTTCGGGCGGATAAATTTTGTCTGTATGATGTTTCGGAGTACCTTTTCAAGCGGCATACCGTTTTTCTCATACATAGCAAAGAGAAAGCACGGGAGCATGACAAGTATCATTGCAAATGCCGCAACCGTCGTACCCGTAGCTCCTTTGAGCAGGAAGAAAAGCGGCAAGCCGACCGCTGCCGCAAGCCCGAAAAAGAGAATCTGCCTCTTCGTGAGATCGAACGCGAATTTGCTTTTGACTTTGGTTAAATCCTTTGGAACGGGAACATAAGCCATTATCTGACCTCCTTTCTGCGCCGTTCAGTGCGCGTTGAAGATTGATTTTGCGAGTGCGCCCGACTTGAACAGCGAGAAGCAAAGAATCACGGTGTACGACGCAAGGGAGAAAATTGCGCTGTGCAGATTGTTTGCTATAATCATGCTGTTTACAAGCACGGCGTAGATACCCACGCAAATCATGATAAGGAAGCCTTGAAAGCCGAGCGCAAAAAGGCTTCGTAAGTAGTTGTTTCCGATCTGTCCCCATTCACGGTTTGTCATGGTTGCGAACGGAATGGGAGCGACCGAGCAATAAAGGTAAATTTCTATCATGCGCCCGTACAGAATGACCGTAATCAGAATGGACATGATCTTCATGCAAAGACTGACAAGGCTTGTTTCCATAACGAGCAGTAGCAGTTCGGGGATTTCCATTGAGCCAAGCTGTGATTGCATGGCGGACAGTGCGGCATTGACATTGATACTTGTGCTGTTTCCGATAACGCCCGCCGCACCTCCCACAACGTGCTGTGCAAGCTCAAAGACCGCCATTGTAATATCAAATGTGTGGGTAACGAGATAAACCGCTACCCACGATTTGAAAAACCACATGAAAAACATGAACGTGTCAACGTCGTGCATATTGTTCTTGTCGGTTATCATAGTGATAAGCTCATAACAAAGAACGTAGGTGATGACAAGCCCCGCAATCGGAACAATGATGTTTTCCGATAGTGTCCGTATCATAGAAAATATACTTGCGTTCCAACCTTGCGGGGTTTGTCCGACCTCTCCTGCGATGCTTCCGACCTTTTCGTTCACGTCCCCGAACATAGTTGACAGATTACCGTTGATAGCTCCGATCAGGATTCCTTTTATCCATTCGTTAATCGAGTCAAGTATGCCCTTCATAAATGTTTACCCTTGCCGCGATCAGCTGAACAAGCCCGCAAGAAGCGGCACAAGGGTAAGTCCGATAAGCGCGACACCGCCGCCCGCCATAAGCTGTTTCATGCCCTGGCTCTTTGCTTATGTGTGATAAAGAAGTAATAGAAGTGTAAAAAATTTTACCTTTCCTATCCGATACTTGTCTTTGGTATCGGATAGGGCGGGCAGTCATTCGGG